>LUMJ01000112.1_pt1 | contig 129448 bp, 111 predicted proteins | sample 729631 | NCBI WGS metagenome assembly LUMJ01 (sample SAMN03860266, study PRJNA289734) | marine metagenome | biome: seawater column; feature: ocean; material: water; isolation source: Red Sea water column Station 22 - depth 500m | place: Saudi Arabia: Red Sea | collected 2011-10-15 | depth 500 m
ATTGAAACAACAACGATTTCAGTGGCCACACCTTTTTCTTTTAATCGAACGGCTTCTTCAACAGCAATTTCACAAAAAGGGTTAATGGCCATTTTTGCGTTAGTAAGATCTACGCCAGACTCATCGGCCTTCACTCTTACCTTAACGTTGTAGTCGATCGCGCGTTTGACCGGTACGAGTATTTTCATATTTACCTCAATTGTTGAGTTCGTCGGTGTCTATTACGTTTCATTAATAATTAACTATTAATAATTAAAAACGTATTACTTCACCACGCTTTTTGAAACTTTAACAATGTGCTCTACGTTAAAAAAGAATCCGTGGAACGTACGTTTTTTTAAAGGCTAGCCTTAAAACGTCGTTAACACCACGTTTACGAGCAGTTATAATGCACCGCCAGTTAACGTTAACGTAAACTGCTTTGCAATGTACTTACTGTTGACGTAAACGTCAACCTGCATTACCTTGCAAAACGACAATTAATTTACATGTTTTTGACACAAAGCATTATTTGTTTCATCAATAGTGCATTATAAAAATACAAACATAAGGAGCCTCCCGTGGAACGAGAATCGATGGAGTTTGACGTAGTCATCGTCGGTGCCGGCCCAGCTGGATTATCAACAGCTTGTAAGCTTATGCAGCTTGCAAATGAAAAAGACCAAGAGCTAATGGTTTGTGTGGTCGAAAAAGGCTCCGAGGTAGGTGCACACATTCTTTCAGACCACATTTACCTGCTCAATGATGAAACTTCAGCGAAAAAGCTGCCTAATGGTATTACCCCGAAAACCATGCACAATGATGGCAATTACATTGTGTCTATGGGTAATGTGTGTCGCTGGTTAGCAGAACAAGCTGAACAGCTAGGTGTTGAAGTGTTCCCTGGCTTTGCGGCCTCTGAAGTCATTTACAATGAAGATGGCAGTGTTGGCGGTGTACTCACCGGCGACATGGGCGTGGGTCAAAACGGCGAACCTAAAGACGGCTACATGCCAGGTATGGAACTACGTGCCAAATACACGGTGTTTGCAGAAGGCTGTCGCGGACACTTAGGAAAAGAGCTGATTTCACACTTCAAATTAGATGAAGATAGTTCACCGCAACACTACGCAATCGGCTTTAAAGAAATTTGGGATATAGATCCATCTAAGCATCAGCCAGGCCTTGTTGTTCACAGTGCAGGCTGGCCACTTGATGATGCCACAGGTGGTAGCTACCTTTATCACGCTGAAGATAATCAAGTGTTTGTTGGCTTAATCGTCGACCTTAATTACGCCAACCCCTACTTGAGTCCCTTTGACGAATTCCAACGTCTAAAACATCACCCAGTATTTAAACAGTACTTAGAGGGTGGCAAACGTGTTTCTTATGGTGCACGAGCCATCGCAAAAGGTGGGTTTAATTCGTTACCTAAAATGACCTTTCCTGGCGGTTTGCTAGTTGGCTGTGAGGCGGGCACGCTTAATTTCGCCAAAATCAAAGGCAACCACACGGCAATGAAGTCGGGCATGTTAGCAGCAGAAAGTATTTTCGAAGCAATTTCAGAAAATGCTGAAGCGCCTGTAAAAGAGTTAACCAGCTTTACAGAGAAATTCAAATCATCGTGGCTATATGACGAATTGTTCCGTTCTCGTAACTTTGGCCCTGCTATCCATAAACTCGGCAATTTCTGGGGTGGTGCATTTAATACGTTGGAGCAGAATATCTTCAACGGTAATATGTTTTTCACCATGAAAGATGAGCACAAAGATTACGCACAGCTTAAAGAAGCAAAAGATTCGAAAGAGATTTCATATCCTAAGCCAGACGGCGTGCTAAGCTTTGATAAATTGTCTTCTGTATTTTTATCTAATACTAACCATGAAGAAGACCAACCTTGCCACTTGAAATTAAAAGACCCTTCTATTCCTTTGCAGGTTAATTTACCTAAATTTGCAGAGCCAGCGCAGCGCTACTGCCCCGCCGGTGTGTATGAAGTAATTGAAGAAGAAGGTGAAAAACGTTTCCAAATTAATGCACAAAACTGTGTTCACTGTAAAACCTGTGATATTAAAGATCCTAGTCAAAATATTAAATGGGTTGTACCAGAAGGCGCAGGCGGACCGAATTACCCGAATATGTAATTTAAAGCATTAATTTGCTTTCTAGCGGATATTTTTAAAAAGCGAGCATGGCTCGCTTTTTTTTTGTGCTACTTTTATTTATTATCCAAGGGAAATTAAGTACAACGTATTAAGGTTAATTAATGAGCGAATTTTTAGATATTTTAACCCATGGAAGACGTTTACAAGGTGCTGTTAAGGAATTAAGCATTGGCGAACTTGAACAAGTTCAAGAAAAACTTAACGGTATAATTGAGAAAAGAAAAGAAAAACTAGCAGAGCAAGAAAAGCTAGAGAAAGAGAAATTAGAAAAACTCGCCGCTATTAAAAAACAAATAGAAGAAGCGGGTTTGAACATGGAAGATCTCCAGGCGCTTAATTTGGAAACAAACAAAAAAGCAGGGAAAAAGCGTCCTGTTAAATACAAACTGGTAGATAGCGAAGGTGAAGAGCACTTCTGGACAGGTATTGGACGCATGCCTCGCGTATATAAAGACGCGCTTGATAGCGGTAAATCACTCGACGATTACGCCATTAATTAACTAAAAATTTAATTAAACAAGGCCTGTTTTTACAGGCCTTATTTTGTTTTAACCGTCTGTGCAATTACGGATATGTCAATTGTGAAGTTAAACTATAAACTTTCAAAATGCGCGCCTACGGCCCCTTGGCTTATACTCATCCATGGTCTGTTTGGAAATGCCGATAATTTGGCCGGAATAAAGCGCCACTTCGAATCAAACTATAATGTAGTAAGCATTGATTTGCCTGACCACGGCGAATCGCCATGGACCTCTTCTTTTGCTATCGATGACGCAGCTAACGCCGTATTCGAGCTTATACAAACGCTCGATATTAAAAAGAGCGCGGTATTAGGTCACTCATTGGGTGGTAAAGTAGCCATGAGATTAGCGTTAAATCATGGCGATGTTGTTTCTCATCTCATTGTTGCTGATATTGCCCCAGTATCATACAACCATAGCCATCAAGCCGTATTTGATGGGCTTAAGGCCGTTCCTTTAGATGCAATTCAAAGTAGAAAAGATGCAGAGAAAGAAATGGCTAAACACGTGAAAGAGCCAGGCGTACGACAATTCTTATTGAAGAGCTTATATCAAGATGAAAACGGCGATTGGAAATGGCGTTTTAATGTTGATGGGTTAATTGCTAGTTATTCGCACATTATTGATTGGGAACAAACAAATCAAACGTTCGATGGCGTAACCTTGTTTATCAAGGGCAGCGAATCTGACTACATTACCGCAGCGTACCGCGATGAAATAACCCGTTATTTTCCTAATGCAAAAGCGCACATCATCGAAGGTACAGGACACTGGTTGCACGCTGAAAAGCCCGCAGCCTTTAACGCTATTGTAGAACGAACGCTCAATAAATCAGCGTAAAGAAGGGTTTTCATCCTCATTTAAGATGAGAATGACTATTATTACCTATTTTTGAACGTTTTAGGCTCTTACAGGCGTATATACTGTGATATAGTTGCGCCAGATTTTTTTAAGTAACAACACTATGCTTGCAGAAAATTACGAACTCATTGAGTCCATCATGCTGTATGGCGGCTTATTTATACTTTTCGTATTAATGGGTTTTGCTGTACACGATGTACTGCGTAAGAACGATGTGCCGCTTATTGGACGAGTGGTAACGTACGGTGTGCTGGGTTTAGGCGCACTAGGGTTTCTTGCGAAAGGCATTATTGAATGGTTTTGGCTAAGCACAGGCGTTTAATTAGTAACGATTAATAGAGGTTAGATATGGCAAGCGTTGGCCTATTTTTCGGAAGTGACACGGGTAATACCGAACATGTTGCGAAAATGATCCAGAAGGAATTGGGTAAACAGCTAATTGATGTTAAAGACATTGCCAAGAGCAGTAAAGAAGACATCGCTGAATTTGATTTGCTAATCTTTGGTATCCCTACGTGGTACTACGGTGAAGCGCTATTTTTGGCTGCGGTGACCAAGAAGACTACGCGGAATATTTCTTAGACGCTATGGGTATGGTACGCGATATCGTAGAAGCCAAAGGCGCTATCTTGGTGGGTCAGTGGTCAACTGAAGGCTATGATTTTGAAGCGTCTAAAGGTATGGCTGACGACAATCATTTTGTTGGTCTTGGTATCGATGAAGACCGTCAACCAGAACTAACAGAATCTCGCGTTAAAGCGTGGTGTAAGCAAATTCACGATGAACTTTGCTTAGCTGAACTTGCATAAATAAAACGTTAATGTAGAGAAAACCGCTCTTAAGAGCGGTTTTTTTATGTGTTGGCAGCACCTTCTCTTAAAAAGCGCGTTGTAATGAGTGGCTACAGGTGGAAGCGCTCAACCGCTTTTCTCAAGCTTTCTGTCTGCGCATCCAAGAGCATCGTTGATTCGTTGGACTGGCGCGTGCTTTGTGCGCTGGAATCGGCTAGTGCAACAATACGATTCAAGCTTTTCGCGACATCGCCTAGTAAAATATCCTGTTGTTCGGTATCAGCTACAATATGTTCGTTAATGTCGCTTAACCGCTCAATGATTACCCTAATACTCTCTACTTGTTGCGATACTTGTTGGGTTATCACTACCCCTTCTTGCGCCTGCTCACGCCCCGCATTGATTGCCTTAACTGCTTGCGCGGCATCTTTTTGCAAGTTTCCAATCATTTGTTCAATTTCTTCGGTAGAGTTGTGGGTACGATTGGCGAGAGTACGCACTTCATCAGCAACAACCGCAAAGCCCCTGCCTTGTTCACCTGCTCGAGCCGCTTCTATGGCAGCATTTAGCGCTAACAAATTGGTTTGCTCTGCGATGGTTTTGATTACATCCAAGATACTGCCGATACTGCGTGAATTATCATCTAACCGGCCAATAATTTGCGCAGACGATTCCGCCTGTTTAGCTTGATTACCCACCTGCTGACTGCTTTTTTGCACTAACTGACCAATGTCAGTACTTTGCTTGGTTATATCGCGCAACGCCTCCATAGCTTCGTTAATTTGAGCCAGATTACTACGGCTTTTTTCCTGAACGTTTTTAGTATTTGTAGAGGTTACCGTAACTTGCTCACGTTGCTTGTCTACCTCAGATAAGCTCTTATTACCAAGCTCTACGCTTTCTTTTGTAATGTCTATAAGGCGTTTTTCTTGCTCCAATATGTTGCCCACTAACTCTCGTAAACTATCGGTTAGGCTGTTCACTTTTGCCGAAAGGGCAGAAAACTCATCATTGCCCTCTTGTGGCAATTTAGTGCTTAAATCGCCTTTACTCAGCTGACTCAAGCCTTTATTGATACGCCCAAGGGGCTTGGAAATACTGCGTGTTACAATAACCGCTAGGAATATAGCTGCCACCAAGCCCAGTGCCGCGACAATGATGTTGCGCACCAAGTTCGCCTGCACAGACTCAAGAATGGCGTTTTGCCCGTCAAGCGATTGCTTTTGGACAGCGTCAAACAAAGTATTAATGTCGGCAAGTGCTGTTTCTAACGCTTGTTTTGCTTCCTTCTGGGCTTTCGCCGCTTTATCTACTTCAGAAAGCTTTTGTCGCTGCAAAGCAATTAATCCATTTGCACCGTTTACCGCTTCCATCAGTAAATCATACTGTTCGTTAAAAGATGCTATTGTACCGCCATCATCAACACCTGTAGCTAAACGGTTTACATAGTCTTTATCCACCTGCAAATTGCTTAACTGGTACTCCAAATCCTCAATGATATTGGCGCTTTGTGTGGCACTGTCGGTTTCTGCAAGTTCTATGAACGAATCGTTCATGGTGAGCAATTTGTTGTCTATAGCCGTACCCGCACCAATAAGCGTTTCAATACTTGGGTTATCCCCTTCTAAATAAGAAAGGTCTAGCATTAGGGCACTGGCTTCATCAGCGGTCATTAAAACTTTTTCTAGCTGTGCAGCAAGGGCCTTTTCGATATTCATTCGTTCGTTGATGGCAGCATACATATCGTTACTGCTATTAACGTAAGCTAAACTGACTTCAACAGCGTTCGTCGCTATTGCGTTATTTGGCATTAGTGAATTCAGACGTGATAAATCGTCAGAGAATGCAGATGACAAAGAGTCGAATGTATCTTTGTTCGAAACCAATTCCTCTCTGTTTTCTACATGATAACCATTGGCCGTTATTACAGATAAAGACAGGATTTCTGTTTTGACTTTAACCATGCTGGTCTGAACTGGCATTTTTTGCTCTACAACATCTTGTGCAGAATCTTTTATACCGCTGAGGCCAAAATAGGAAAGAATACTGGTAAGTAATAATAAGCAGCCGAATAAGCCAAAGCCTAGCGTGATTTTATTTATAATTGTTAACTGCATGGGCACTTCCACCGAAAAAACATGCCAAATAATCCAAAAGCGCTATGTCGCCTTATTAAGTTTAGTTTAACAGGATGTTAATTCAATGCATCAAAAGTTTTATTTATTTTACACATTTAGTAGATAAATCTGGCACTTACAATCTGGTCAGGCCAGACACCACGCGGCCTGTGTCCATGTCACAATTTTTAAAAACATTGCACAATGCGTAAATTTTCAGCGAGAAAACAAAGTTTCCACGGTTTTACTTTTAAATTGTTTCAACTTACCTATAATAACCACCAAATACTTATTCACTCGTTCTTAGTAGGTAGACGTTTACAAAATTCTTATCGAACAGGGTGAAGAGATTGGTCTTGCCACGGTTTACCGCGTTTTAAACCAGTTTGATGACGCAGGTATTCTTAACCGCCACCATTTTGAAGGTGGAAAGTCTGTTTTTGAAATCAGCCACAAAGATCATCACGACCACCTTGTATGCCTTAAGTGTGGAAAAGTGATTGAGTTTGAAGATGACATCATCGAAGAACGCCAGGAAATGATCGCCAAGCAGCACAAGATGAAACTTACGCATCACAGCCTTTATCTATATGGCGAGTGTACGGACGGAAACTGCGACAACGTACCAGAATAAGTGACATTATTCTTCTAGTAAAAGGCCCGCTTTAAGCGGGCCTTTTCTGTTTATTATGCTTCAAATTTGTATGCGTGGTAGGCCTTAATTGCCTCTTCCCATACATCACCAATTTCCCCAGAGCCAATCGGCTTACCATCTACTTCTACCACCGGAGCCACTTCTTTGCTAGATGAGGTTAACCATACTTCGTCTGCGTCTAACAATTCATCTTTGCTAAACCACGTCTCAGTAACCACTAGACCTGCTTGTTTAAATGCTTCTATAGCAATAGCGCGTGTAATCCCTGGAAGGAGTTCATGATTTAATGGGGGTGTAGAAATGCAGCCGTCTTTTACCATAAATACGTTACACGAACTTGCTTCGGTGATCATACCTTCACTATTGTACAAGATAGTCTCATTCACGCCTGCATCAACGCCTGCCTGAAAATGCATAACGTTACCTAACAATGACGTGGATTTAATATGGCAGCGTTGCCATCTCTTATCTTGCTGAAGCGCTACTTTAAAAGGTTTTGCATCCGCTTTTGCTGTAGGCTGCGGCGGCGCGATTTCAAAGGCGAATCCGAATACAGTCGGCGCTATATCTTTTGGGTACGCATGAAAACGCTTCGTATCAGTACCTCGACTAACATGGAAATAAACGCCTATGTTTCCACTTTCGATAAACGCTTTATTTTTCTCAACCAAGGTAGACAAAATGTTTTGCCATTCTTCTGCCGTATAGGGGTTGGTGATTTCAATAGCTTTGAGGCCTTGCGCCATGCGCGAGGTGTGCCCTTTAAAGCCCACCGCGCGGCCAGAATACGTTGGAATAACTTCATAAATTCCATCGCCAAAAAGAAAGCCTCTATCCATCGGAGAAATCTTCGCCTCAGAAAGAGGCATATACTCACCGTTTAAAAACGCAATCGTCACAATATTTCTCCTTGTAATCGGCGACGTCTACTTGTCATAAGTAGCCAGTCTGCCCTTGCCTCTTCTTCATTTTGAAAAGCAAAATTAACTTTTTCACCAGGCACTGCTTGGGCCAGGCGACTAATGTCACAGGGGCTCACACAACCAAGTTTGGGATAGCCCCCTAATGTTTGTCTATCTCGCATCATCACTATGGGTTGCCCGTCACCGGGCACTTGAATAGCCCCTAAGTGAATAGCTTCAGATCGCATATCCTCAATGTTAGAGGCAACCGGTTCACCGGTTAATCTAAAGCCCATACGATCGATAGATGATGAAACCGTATAGGTGCTAGTTTCAAACGTTCGTAGGGCAACAGCACTGAAATTTGAAAATTGATACCCCGGCACAACCCTGATTGCTTCTAAAAAGCCATAATCGTCGATCTGGTTTGTGGGCAATGAGCGCATTTTAGCGTTGTTTTGTATTCTTGTATTAGCCAAAACTTCAAAACAATCGCCGTCTTTTAACGCACTCCCTTTGCCATCTAACCCACCTAATTGCTCACGAACCACAGTGCTTGCGCTTCCAACTACTTTAGGTACCTGCCAATTCCCACCTATTGCCAAATAGGCCTTGCTGCCAAGTAGTGTGCTACCGAAAGTTATGGTGGAACCGGCTGGTATAGTTTGGCTTCGGTAAACCTCTCTAACGCTACCATCTACGCTAAGTGTTGATTCCCTGCCGGTAACCGCAATAACGCAATCTTCATCAATCTTTAATCGCACTTCGCCAATAGCTTCAATACAGGGCGTATCGTCTAAATTGAAAGCAAGAAAATTGGCCCAACCATAGGCGTTACTATCCATAGGGCCTGATTCACAGAATCCGTCTCTCTGTTGACCTACTCTGCCGTTATCAATGATAAGACTAAACAGTCCTTTGCTGAGTACTTCAATTTTCATAATTCGACCTGTAATCCAGCTTTGTATTCCTGTTCGGTAATTGACACAAACTTCACCATATCTCCCGCTTTTAAGCGAGACTCACTGTGCTCCGCCTTATGCAACAGCATGTCAAACGCAGTTAGACCAAGTAAATTCCACCCTCCTGGTGATTCACCGGGGTAAACTGCGGTTTGCCTATCAGCGATTGCTACTGCACCTTTGGGAACGCGCTTACGCGGAGTGCCTAATCGCGCACATTTAAGTGCTTCTGGAATATCGCCCATATAGGCAAAGCCGGGCGAAAACCCTACGGCGTATACTTTATAAGTTACGCTGGTGTGTAGCTCGATAACCTCTTCAATAGATAGCGCGGTTTTTTTGCTTACTATACTAAGATCGCTGGCGTTGGGCGCGCCATACCAAACAGGTATCTCAATCACTTTCCCTTCGCCACTTGGCTTAGTTACGTTAAGGTGGGCGTTTGTACTTTCAGTAACTATATTTCGTAACGCGCGATACACACCGTGGCTGTCAATTAACGCCATATCAAAAATAATTAACAAACTATCGTAGGAAGGTATTGCCTCTCGTAGCCAATGCCACGAATTCAAGGCATCTTCTTCATTAGCTTTTGAACCTTTTGATATTTGACTTTCCCTTTGTCTAATATCTATAGCTGACAGTAATTGGTGACAAGCATCGTTTGCTTCGTCCAGATTTGCGCCGTCAAAATACACTATTATGGCATCTGCACCCGCTGTCACAATTCGCTTAATACGCCCAAAAGCTTGCATTTTCTGTCCTTGATACAGTAATTATTCTTAGTAAATGTGTTTTTTATGAGGCAAATTTATAGAAATGCTCTGATCCTTTGAGCAATACTTACCGCGCCTAGCGTATCGCCATGTACGCAAAGAGAATCAGCTTCAACTTTCAGCGTATTTCCCGATGCTGTAGTGACCGTTCCAGACTCTATTAGCTGTTCAGCCTGCATTAGTGCCCCCTTTTCATCTAATACTGCACCTTCAATATTGCGTGACTGCAATAAACCGTCATCGGTGTAGCGTCTATCAGAAAAGGCTTCAAAGTAGAGCGGCAATCCAAATTCTTTTGCCTCTTCTTTAATAAGGTCGTTTTTCGCAGTGGCTTGCACCATCAGGGTTAATGGGTCTTGTGAAGATTGCGCATTGATGTCGGCAATACTCTGCATAACGCTACGCCTTATACCTGCATCCTTCATCATATCGTTATATAGCGCACCATGTGGCTTAACGTAACTAACGCTAGCCCCATATAATGCGGCCATACCCGACAATGCGCTCACTTGGTATTGAATCATCGCGATGAGTTCATCTGCCACTATAGCCATACTTCTACGACCGAAGCCCTGTAGGTCTGGATACGCCGGGTGTGCGCCAATTGCCACACCGTGAGTTTTTGCTAAAAAAACAGCTTGCTTCATTACTAGCGGGTCGCCAGCATGAAAACCACATGCAATGTTTGCCTGATCGATTTCCGCCATGATGGCTGATTCCACTGGCATTGACCACGCGCCAAAACTTTCACCTAAATCGCAATTTAACTTCATAATGGTTTAGCTCTTACGTTCATTCCAGTATCATGTTACCTGTTCTTTTTAAAAAGTCAGTGCTGATGATAAATATTGGAAAAATTAATACATTACGCGTGGTAGCCCAATACCCTTTTGGCTACGCTTTAGCGCCACTTGTCGAAAACGATGACAAGAACGACAGCGTAATAGAAATAGATGATGCTGATGAGCAGCAAACCGTTACCCTTGCGATTGACGAAGTAGGAACGCCGTTAACCGAAGGACAACAGGTTGAAGTATTTGTGGCTACGGATCAGCGCGGCGACCTTTATGCCACCATGAAGAAACCTCTTATTCAAGTGGGCGAAACCAAAGTACTTAAAGCGGTGTCTGCCACTAACTTTGGTGCATTTTTCGACTGGGGTTTAGACAACGACCTTTTAATGCCCAACGACTACCAAGCCCAACCTGTTAATCCAGGTATGTACTATGTTGTTCACGCCTTTTTTGATGATAAAACCCAGCGCATTCTAGGGGCCACCAAGCTTCATTACTTCTTAAAGGAAAACAGCGCCTATCTCAATGAAGGCGATATCGTTGATTGCTTAGTCTACGCCAAAACAGATTTAGGCTTTAAAGTGGTTATCAATGAAAAAAGCTTAGGTCTTATTTTCCATAGCGATGCCTTTAAGCCACTTAAAGTCGGGCAAGCTACTGAAGGGGTAATTAAAACCATTCGTGATGATGGCAAAGTTGACGTTGCCCTTCAGCGTGTGGACAAAGGTGGTCGCGATGCACTTCAACAGGCTATTTTGGATGATTTAGAAGCCCACGGTGGCATTTCTACGCTAACGGATAAGAGTGCGCCAGAAGCCATTTACTCTCATTTTAACGTAAGCAAAGCGGCCTATAAAAAAGCGTTAGGGGCATTGTATAAGCAGAAGAAAATCACGCTCGGCCCTGACGCTGTTCGCCTAAACAAATAAGCATACATGTCGCAGCTGCAATAACGCGCTTATCAAGCCTGTATTGTGGCTTTCTTTATTATTTTTATGACATTAGGACAAACGATGAAAGCACGTGTTTCTTGGGATCAGGATTTAACGTTTACCGGTACCACAGACAGCGGTTATAAAACGGTAATGGATGGCAGCGGTAAGGCAGTGTCTCCAATGGAATCGGTACTGTTAGCAGTTGGCGCTTGTTCAAGTATTGACGTGGTAGACATTCTTAAAAAAGGCCGCTTTAACATTGAAGCCTGTAATTGTGAATTGGAAGCTGAACGCGCTGAAGAGCCACCACGCGTATTCACTAAAATACACGCCCATTATACCGTATCTGGCGAAGGAATAAGTGAAAAAGCCCTTGCCCGTGCAGTTCAGCTTTCTGCCGAAAAATATTGTTCGGTGATGCTTATGCTAACGGGTAACGTTGACATTACCACAAGCTATACTTTGGTTTAATCAACTATAGTGGAATAAACCTCTTATTAGCAATTATCGCTAAGCATTAGTAAAAAAAGCCAACCGTTAAGGTTGGCTTTTTCGTAGAAACGCTTTGTTACACATATAAGTTTTTGAAAAATATAAGATTTAACATTAGTTAACATCTTTGGCATGTTAGCTGCTGTAGACGGTCATTATTATATAACGACAATTACGTTAGGGTTATTGACCATGGATACATCAGCGCAAAGCAACACTACTTTCTCTTTGTTCCGCTCTCTCTTACCGTTTTCTCCGGTATCGCTCAAACTACTTGCTGGAAGTGGTATTGTTGCCTTATCGCTGTCAATGGCCGCATGCTCCGATGCCGATGCCATAAACGACAAAGCTGAAACCACAGAAGTAGAAGAAACCGTTTTTGCTATTCCCGTTGAAACTCAAACCATTATCACTGGCGACATTACGTCAACCTATGACACAACAGCTATTTTAGAAGCCCGTGAAGAGGCGTTTGTCGTAGCACGGGCCTCTGGAATCATCGAAGAAATCTTTGTAGAAGAAGGTGATTATGTCGAAAAAGGTCAGGTACTGGCGCAGCTCGATAAGCGCCGTTACGAGCTAAATTTATCAAAAGCACTGGCTGATTTAGCCGGCATTGAGAGTGAGCTGGAAAAGGTTAACAAAGTATATTCTAAAAAGCTTATCAGCGATGACACTTACGACAAACTCACGTCGCAATTTGAATCAGCAAAAGCATCTGTACGCTTAGCTGAACTTGATTTGAAAGAAGCCACTATCACAGCCCCAATTGATGGATACATTGCAGAGCGAAACGCAAAGGTAGGTAACTTAACCGAATCGTTCCAACGGGAGAGAATGTTCCATATCGTTCAGCAGCGCAATCTGCAAGGTATTGTGTATTTACCCGAAAACGAACTGCCTAACGTGGTCATTGGGCAAGGCGCTAAGTTGACAGTTGCGGCCTTAGGCGACAGAACGATTACAGCCAACGTAGAGCGAATTAGCCCGGTTATCGACGCGACCACCGGCACGTTCAAAGTAACGTTAAAAGTACCTAACGAAGATAACAAACTTAAAGCCGGCATGTTTACCGATGTGTCACTTGAGTACGCAACACATGCTAACGCCACGTTGTTGCCTCGTAGAGCGCTAGTTACCATCGATAATAATCATAGCGTATTCGTTGTCGACAACGGCAAAGTTAAAAAAGTTGATATTTCTACAGGCTTTGAAAACAACGAAGTCGTTGAAGTTATCAATGGTTTAAAAGGTAATGAAGAAGTGGTTACCGCAGGCCACCAAAATCTGAAAGACAGCGCACCTGTTGAAGTAGTTAACAGCTAATTCGGCCTAACAAGGAACTCACACAATGCGTATTGTAGATATTGCTGTAAAGCGCCCTGTTGCCGTTAGTATGTTCACTTTTGCGGTATTGCTATTTGGTATGGTGTCGTTAGGCAGACTGTCGGTTAACTTACTGCCTGACTTATCTTACCCTACTCTCACCATTCGCACCGACTACAACGGTGCAGCGCCAGGCGAAGTCGAACAACTGGTTTCAAAACCCATTGAAGAAGCCATCGGTGTGGTAAAAGGCGTACGTAAAGTTACGTCCACATCGCGCGCAGGCCAGTCTGACGTAGTGCTTTCATTTGCATGGGGTACTGACATGGATTTCGCGAGCTTAGAAGTGCGCGAAAAACTCGATGTTTTACAACTTCCCCTTGATATAGAAAAACCAAGACTTCTCCGTTTTAACCCAAGTTTAGATCCGGTAATCAAACTGGGGCTTACGGCACAAAGCGACACGTCAAGTTTAAGCGTAGCGCAAATGAAGCGACTACGTTTATATGCCGAACAGCAGGTAAAAAGAGCTCTAGAGTCGGTAGAAGGTGTGGCGGCTGTACGCGTTGGCGGTGGTTTAGAAAACGAAATTCACATTCTTATCGACCAGCAAAAAGCCAGTCAGCTGTCTATTCCTATTACCCGTATTATTGACCGGGTAAGTGCTGAAAATATTAACGCGGCGGGCGGTCGAATTGATAACGCAGCCCAGGCGTTTTTGGTCAGAACCCTGAATCAGTTTGAAACGCTTAGCGATATAGAAAACCTGTTTATAGGCCGTTTTGAAGGCAAAAACATCCAGCTTAAAGATATTGCCACGGTAGAAGGTGCGTATAAAGACCGAGATGTGGTAACGCGCTTTAACGGCAATGAAGGCATTGAAATTGCCATTTATAAAGAAGGCGATGCTAATGCGGTTAACGTTGCGCAAAAAGTGGCTAACCGGTTAAATGAGGTCAACAACAATCTGCCTTCTAACTACACGCTTAGCGAAATTTACGATCAAAGTGTGTTCATCAAGCAAGCCATAGACAACGTGAAGTCAGCGGCAGTGATGGGCGGTATTTTAGCCATGTTAGTGCTGTACCTTTTTCTTAAAGACTTCTGGGCTACCGTTATTATCTCGGTTTCTATTCCGGTATCAGTAATTGCCACCTTTAATCTAATGTATGCCAACGATATAAGCTTAAACATGATGAGCTTAGGTGGTATCGCGCTTGCTGTTGGATTATTGGTAGATAACAGCATTGTTGTGCTTGAAAATATCGATCGTCATAAAAAGTTAAAAATGGCTGGAAGTGATAACGCTACAGCTAATGAAAAAACGACGGCAGAAGCCACAGACACTGAGGCATCTGCCGCTAGCGAAGGAACAAAAGAAGTCTCTGGCGCAATTGTGGCTTCAACGCTGACCACTATGGCCGTGTTTGTGCCGCTAATATTTGTAGAAGGTATTGCAGGTCAGCTGTTTAAAGACCAAGCGTTGACCGTCTCGTTCGCTTTAGCTGCATCGCTTGTTGTCGCGCTTACACTAATTCCAGCGATGGCACACAAGAAGAAAAAGCAACAGCTCGATCACGAAGAGGTGCTCACTACACCAGCGCCTCCCCCTCCTACGTCAACGTTTGGCAAAGTTATGTATTACCTTACCCTACCAATCCGTTGGGTATTCAGACTTATCTTTGTATTTTTACCTGCAGCTTTGGTCACCTTGGTGATAGGTGCATGGCATATCGTCAGCAAATTACTGAGCGTTGCCTTTAAACCACTTATTTGGGTATTTAATAAAGCGTTTGACCTTCTCGCTTCCGCCTATGAAAAACTGCTACGTATAAGCCTTCGAGCAAAAGCACTGGTACTAGCCATTGCCTTTGTACTTGCTGCGGGCGCGGTGTTGCTGATACCGAGATTGGGCATGGAACTTATCCCAACCCTATCTCAAGGCGAGTTCTCGGTAGAAGTGACCCTTCCAGCGGGATCGCCACTAGCGCGTACCGACGCTATTATCAGCGAACTTGCAGCGGTTGCAGTAAATAACAATGATGGCGGCGAAACCAAAGTGCTTCGCACGTATGCCATGTCTGGTACAGGAAGCCTTATCAGCGCAGCGCCTAACCAAGGTGGTGATCATTGGGGTCGTTTAAACATTGTCATGCAGCCTACGGCGACAGCTGGCGACATGGACGATGTGAAGCGTGCGCTTCGTGATTACCTAGCCTTCAAACCTCAGGTTCAGGCAACGTTTTCAGAGCCAGAGCTATTTAGCTTTGCCTCGCCTATTCAAATTGAAATTGCGGGCTACGACCTTAATCAATTACAGCAGTATGGCGACGCCATTGCGACAAAACTTGCCAGTTACAGTAATTTTGCCGATGTAACTACTAGCATTCGTGACGGAAACCCAGAGCTTAAGATAGCCTTCCATCACGCTAAACTTGCTCGACTTGAGCTTGATGCATCAACCGTTTCTCAGCTTATTGCAGCAAAGGTGGGTGGCCGTGTCGCTACACAGTATAGTGTTGAAGACAGAAAGGTAGATGTGCTGGTAAGAACGCAAGAAAACCAGCGAGATGACATCGCTAGTGTGCGCGCCATTGTTGTTAACCCAGGCTCTGCACAACCTATTCCATTAAGTGCCGTTGCAGACGTATACATGAGTGTAGGTCCTAGCGAGATCACCCGCGTTGGACAGCAGCGTGTAGCGCTGGTATCTGCGAACTTAGCTAAGGGTAAGCTTGATGAAGCAGTTGCCGTTGCCAATAAGGTCATTGCTGAAACTCAACTTCCTCTATCTTTGAGTGCAGAAGTAACCGGACAGAGCGAAGACATGCAAAGCAGCTTCCGTTCGCTACAATTTGCTCTGGCACTTGCTGTGTTCATGGTGTATTTGGTTATGGCGTCTCAGTTTGAGTCGTTACTGCACCCACTGCTTATTTTATTCGCTGTGCCGCTTGCTGGCGCGGGTTCTGTGTATGGATTGTGGCTTACCAATACGCCGCTAAACGTGGTGGTATTTATCGGTTTAATTATGCTGTGCGGTATTGTAGTGAATAACGCTATTGTATTAGTTGACCGTATAAATCAGTTACGCCGTCAAGGAGTAGAGAAAGATACAGCTATTCTAGATGCTGCTAAAACCCGCCTGCGCCCTATTGTGATGACCACCCTTACTACGGTACTGGGTTTATTGCCTATGGCGTTTGGTTTTGGCGAAGGTGCTGAAATTCGCACGCCAATGGCCATCACCGTTATTTACGGCCTTCTGTTTGCAAGCTTGCTCACCCTCATTTTACTGCCAGTGCTTTACAGCCTGTTCGACGTTAAGAAGAAAGCGCCTGTGAAAGATAATTCTCGTGAAAACGTAGGCTTTGGTGACAAGGAAGCAATGCCAAAAGGAGGTATACTATGAGTACACCTTCTCACAACGCTAATAACAGTTCTGAAACCCATACTGAAAAGCGCCAAATAGGTGAACCGAATCAACGCGAGACAGATATAGCTTCACAGCCACACCTTTCAAAAATCGCAGGTATAGGCGCCTCGCTTGCACGCTTTGCGTTAAATAAGCCCGTTACCATCGGAATGCTGTTTTTGTCTATGTTGCTGTTCGGCATTGTATCTGGCCGCTTATTGCCTTTAGAGAAATTCCCTGGGATTGATATTCCAGAAATGGTAGTGCAGATCCCCTACCCTGATGCAACGCCTGTTGAGATTGAAACCATGATAACCCGTCCGGTTGAAGAAGCTGTTGCTACCATGTCGGGGATAAAGCGATTAAGGGCACGGTCGTACGACAATATGGCTGAGGTCATTGTAGAGTTCGACTGGGATGAAAACCTTAAAGCCAAAAGTATTGAAGCACGGGAGAAGATTGACGCTATTCGCCATGAACTCCCTGACGATATAGAGCGGATCATGGTGTACAAGTTTAACACCAATGATATGCCTATATTTCAGCTTCGCGTATCGAGCGACCGCGACTTATCAAATGCCTACGACTTGCTAGAACGCAACCTTAAGCGTCCGCTAGAGCGTGTTCCGGGTGTGTCGAAAGTTGAGCTATACGGCACCATGAAGCGTCAAATTACTATTCGCTTAGATCCTAAGAAAATGGCGGCCTACCAAATAGACGGTACACGCTTAGAGCAGCAGCTTCAAAACGCAAACTTCTCGTTAACCGCGGGCTACATGTACAATAACGGTGAAAAAGTTCTGGTTAACCCAACTGGCGAATTTACCGATGTGAACGACTTTAAAAACATGTGGGTTACCCGCAGCGTTCGCTTGTCTGATATAGCCAGCGTGACTTACGAGCTTCCTCAACGCAACGAAGGACGTCATTTAGATCGCACCTTCGCGGTAGGCTTTAACGTATTTCGCGAATCGGGCAGCAATCTTGTAGAAGTTTCCGACGCGGTAATGAAGGTTATCGAAAAAGCCAAGGAAGACCCTGAGTTTACAGGCATTAGTTTATTTGTAATGGACGACACCGCGAAAAGCGTGACTTCGTCGCTGAGCGATTTGCTAAACGCTGGTCTTTTAGGTGCGTTACTTTCAGTTATTGTGCTGTATTTGTTCTTGCGCCAGCTCACCACTACCTTAATGGTGGTGCTTTCAGTGCCATTCTCGATTTGCATTACCTTAGGTGTAATGTATTTATTGGGCTATACCCTTAATATCTTATCGTTGATGGGCCTTATGCTAGCCGTAGGTATGCTGGTAGACAACGCCGTGGTGATCACTGAAAGCGTATTTCAAGAACGCCAACAAGAAAGTGACATTAAGCGAGCCACCCAGATTGGTGTAAACAAAGTCAGTCTTGCAGTCATTGCCGGAACTGCAACCACGGCAATAGTGTTTTTACCTAATATTATTGGGGTAAAAATAGACGTGACTATTTTCCTAGAGCACGTTGCTGTGGCTATCTGTATATCTCTGTTCGCGTCGCTTTTCATTGCTAAAACACTTATTCCCTTGCTGACAACTAAGGTAAAGATCCCTGTTGTAAAAACGCCTAAAACGCCGTCCTACATAAAAGGCTATGGTCGTGCGCTTAACTGGATGTTGAAACACCAGGGCGTAACTTGTGTTATTGCTCTGCTTATTCTCGCGTCGACCTTTGTGCCTATGCAGGTGGTTACGTCCGACGATGAGGGTAACGACAACCAAGAGCGTATTTGGCTTAATTACCATGTGACGCAAAACTTCACCTTGGATGAAGTGGAAAAAACCGTAAATAAAATGGAAGCTTATCTTTATGAGAACCAAGAACGCTTTCATATTAAGCAGGTGTATACCTATTTTACTGCTGGTCATGCAGTAAGCGGTATCACACTTAATGACGAGTTGCCCGTAAGTGTGGGTAAAATAAAGGAGGATATTCGCGAAAACATGCCTTCATTTGTTCGTGCTCGCCCCTCTTTCCAGTGGGATAGCGGCAACGGTGGTGGCGTAAGAGTAACGCTGTTGGGCGAGTCTTCAGAAACCTTGCTAAATATTTCAGAGCAGATCATCCCTATTCTTTCCACTATAGAAGGGCTGGAAGATGTAAAAGCCGACACGGGATCTACCCGTGATGAGGTTCAAATACGCATAGACAGAGAGAAAGCAAACCGCTTTGGCATACAAGTAAACGATGTGGCTAAACTTATCTCTACGGCACTACGCGGCAGTAATTTACGTACATTCCGCTATGGTGATGCCGGAGAAGTGGCGGTGCAGCTTAAGTTTGGCAGCGATATTCAAGCCTCGCTAAGCGAACTTAAGAACATCAATATTGGGTTTACGCAGGGTCAATCGGTAACCCTAAACATGATTGCAGATTTCTCTGTGGTGCCACAGCTTTCGCAAATTAACCGCAACTATCGTCAAACCGCGCTAGCTATTGGTGCAAATTTAGAGGGTGAAACCACCACCGAACAAGCTCGTGAACGCATAGAAAAAGCATTAGCTAATATTGAATTGCCGACAGGCTACAAGTGGACGCTAGACGGCAGCTTCTCTCGCCAGGATGAAGCCAATGCGGTAATGCAAATGAATATGCTACTAGCGCTTTGCATGATATACGTTGTGATGGCTGCGTTGTTTGAATCGCTAATCCTTCCAACATCTGTAATTACGTCACTACTGTTTTCCTTCACAGGTGTGTTTTGGGCATTCATGGTTACAGGCACATCTATGTCTATCATGGGAATGATTGGCATGCTGATTTTGATGGGTATTGTGGTTAACAACGGCATTGTATTAGTAGACAGAATTAATCAGCTAATTAATGAAGGCTTGTCGCTGTATGACGCAGTGATTGAAGGATGTATGACACGTATCAGGCCTATTCTGATGACGGTAGCCACTACAGTTCTAGGGCTTATTCCACTTGCGATGGGGAGTACTCGAATTGGTGGCGACGGTCCTCCCTACTCACCAATGGCCATTGCAATCATTGGTGGGCTGGTGTTCTCAACGCTAACCAGCTTGTTCTTAGTACCACTTGCTTACGTGTTGCTATTAAAGCTTCGGTTTAAAACGCAACGTTTGTTTAAAACCAGTAAAGCGCGTGTAGCCACGTATATTAAAATCGCCAATTAAGGCGCATATTAGAGCAAAAAGTAAGACAGAAAGCGGGTCTAGTTTTCACCATTTACGTCAACGTGATTGACGGTAGTGGAACCTAGCCCGCTTTTTCTGGATCAATCGTAACCGCTACCACGCCTTAGCTACGCGACGTTAAGTATTCATGTACCGCATCAGCGTGACGCTCTACTGAAAACTCAATTAGGCTACTGCCATTGCACGTCAACCCTTCTTCAGACGTTACCATACGCAACACTTCACGTTGGCTGGCACCAATTCGACCTACGTTACGTGAAAGACTAGAGCGAAGTACTCTAACGTCATCATTTATCACAGCTTTACAAAACCCTGCAAATTGGGTTTCGCCTACAAAGCGTATGTCTTTTTGCGGTGCTGCGGCTGTTGCGTTAACGCTAAATGCTACGGTTGCAGTCACAGCTAGAACTTTTACCGCGTTGGCTAGTTTCGATTTAACTGGTTTCATGTTTAACTCCACATTGTGCAGATAAAGGCTTTAATCAAGTTTGTGGCAAACTCTTAGGTTTTGGTTGAACAAAGCTGAACAATCAACAATTCGCTCAACGCCCTTTATTTATGCATCAAGAATTAAAACTTTTCTGTTGAATGATTGTGTAATCGGGTAAATACGCAGTAAATCTGTTTGTTACACCGTTGTTAGCGGCTTAAACCATTGTTTTATAGAGACTAATCTAAATTATATATTACTAATGTATCTAGCAACGACACTTGAAGAAAGAAAGAAGTATAAAACTTAAATACAAAAAGGCCCCTTTCGGGGCCTTAAAAATGTAATTTTAACAAAATATATAATGATAAAGCGCGTTTAATAAGCAGAAACACTCGCCCTTTCCGTAATTAAATTACAGAAAGCGCAGCCGACTACTCATATTTGCGTTCGCGCTTAGTCTCGATAGCATCAATATAAGCATGCCATGACGCGTAGCCTATAATAGGCATCAGCACGATAAAACCAATAAACCCGGTTACGTAACCAATCGCAACGGTGGTAAAGATGATCGCCCCCCAAATAAGCATGGGCACCTTATTAAGCCACACTGCGTTAACGCTGGTTAATACGGCGGTGGCAAGATCTACTTTGCGTTCCATCAAAATTGGTTGGGTAAACGCCGTAATAAAAAGCATAGCCAATGTAAAACCCGCACCAACAATTGTGCCTAGCGCTAAAAACGGTAACAAGCTTTCTAAATCGTTTTCTATGTAAGGCGGATAAAGTGCATGGATTAGCGATGCAACACGCAACCAAAATATCATCATCACCATAAGCAAAATGGCAAAGCCCCACTCGTTAAACGCATTTCTGCGCATTGCGCGTAAAGAGTGGCGTAACGTGGGCTTATGGCCTTTCTCCATTTCCCAGCTCACATCATAAAGGCCAGCAGCCAGAAAAGGCCCTACCAACATGAAACACACAATGGCCGGTAGAATGACCAAGTGCCAACCTGTCATTTCAACCAAATACATAATGAACCACGGAATAACCGCGAAAAGTACGCCATAAAATAAAGTAAGCCCCGGGGCGCGCATGGCGTCTCTTAATGCTAACGACAACCACTTTATAGGGTCGCCAACGTCTAACTCTTTACAGGGAATAACGCGAGCTATACCGCTTTGCGTGATTGCATTCTCTGGTGTTTCTTTGAAATGGTGCGACATATTCTTATCACCTCTGCTTGTTAGCCTGTTTGTTACTAACGCGTTTTTTATACACGCCTTACTACTACGATAGGCGCAGAATCAAAAGTTCACAAGCTATTAACATATTTTTTATACTTAAGTGACATTTAGAATGTATATCTCGCAATGCGCTCAATAAATAACCAGTTAGTGAAAAAAGTCCTGTTTAAAGTATAAATACTGCAAAAAGGCCATCGCATATGACTTTGTATTGCGATAATCTCAGGGTATGTAAATCAACCAGATAGACCATGAAAACTGTATCTCGCTCACATAAATTAGATAACGTTTGTTACGACATTAGAGGCCCAATTGCTGCGCAAGCACGCAAAATGGAAGACGAAGGACACCGTATATTAAAACTGAATATCGGTAACCCCGCCCCATTTGGATTTGAAGCCCCTGACGATATCGTAAAAGACGTTATTCATAACCTGCCTACGTCTCAAGGATATTCAGACTCGACAGGAATTTATGCCGCCCGCGTGGCCGTGATGCAGTATTACCAGCAGCGCAATATTAAAGACATTCGTGTAGACGATGTTTATATTGGCAACGGCGTATCTGAATTAATCATGATGGCGATGCAAGCGTTGCTTAATCATGGCGATGAAGTGCTTATTCCAAGCCCTGACTACCCGCTATGGACAGCAGCAGTTAGCCTCTCGTCAGGTTCACCAGTTCACTATCGCTGCGACGAGCAAGCAGGCTGGTTCCCAGACATTGATGACATAAAAAGTAAAATCACCAGTAAAACTCGCGCGATCGTACTTATTAACCCTAACAACCCTACTGGTGCAGTTTACGACAAAGCCCTGTTGCAAGAAGTAGTTGAAGTTGCCCGCGAGCACGGGCTAGTGGTATTTAGCGACGAGATTTACGACAAAATTCTTTACGATGAAGCAAAGCACACCAGTATTGCTTCACTGGCTGACGATGTGTTTTTTGTTACCTTTGGCGGTTTAAGTAAAAACTACCGTGTGGCGGGCTTTCGCTCTGGCTGGCTTGTAGTAAGCGGCAACAAGCGGTTAGCGTCTGACTATATTGAAGGGCTTAATATCCTATCTTCCATGCGAATGTGTGCAAACGTACCTTGTCAAAGCGCTATTCAAACAGCGTTAGGCGGCTATCAAAGCATTGACGACTTGGTGAAAGAAAACGGGCGCCTTCGCATTCAGCGTGACGTAACCACAGATATGCTAAACGGTATTGACGGTATTTCTTGCGTTAAACCTAAAGGTGCCATGTATTGTTTTGCCAAAGTGGATGAGAAGAAATTCAACATTCAAAACGATGAACAAATGGTGCTGGACTTATTAAGTTCTGAAAAAATTCTGCTGGTACACGGTCGTGCGTTTAACCTAACCGAAGGCACCTACTTCCGATTAGTATTTTTACCGCACAGCGATGTATTGGTGCCTGCACTGCATCGTATTGGCAACTTCTTTAGAACGTATAAACAGGGAGCGTAACGTGTCTGATAAAAGTCACTTTTTTGCGCACCTGGCGCGCTTAAAGCTTATTAATCGTTGGCCGCTGATGCACAATGTGCGCACAGAAAATGTGCAGGAGCACAGTTTGCAGGTGGCCATGGTTGCCCATGCGCTTGCTTTAATAAAAAATAAGTTTTTTGGCGGCACACTAAACCCTGATCGTATTGCTACCATGGCAATATTTCACGATGTGTCCGAGGTGCTAACCGGAGACCTGCCTACTCCAGTGAAATACTTTAACCCTGCGATTAAAGAAGAATATAAAAAGATCGAAAAAATTGCAGAGAACAAGCTAATTGAAATGGCACCAGAGGCATTTCGAGAAGACTATGCGGCACTGATTGATCATCACTACCATAGCGAAGAAGAAGCTTTTATTGTGAAAGCAGCAGACGTGCTTTGCGCTTACCTTAAAACGCTTGAAGAATTGGCTGCTGGCAACCAAGAGTTTAAGCTTGCTAAGAAAAGATTAGATAAAACCCTTAAAGAATATCATTCTGATGAGGTGGACTACTTCTTAACACGCTACGTACCAAGCTTTTCTTTAAGCCTTGATGAAATTACGCAAGACGATATGTAAGCAAGGCGGCGAACAGCCGATAAATAACTATACTGACGAATAGAAGTAGCATACACAGCAAGGCAGCGAGGTTTTTTTGGCAACAAGCGATTGGGAATTAGCATTACACGAGCGTCGTTTACCCCGTAGTGAAACAAGAGACGGCGATCACCGCAATCCGTATCAACGTGATAAAGCACGCGTTCTTCATAGCGCCGCCTTTCGTAGATTACAGGCAAAAACGCAAGTGCTCGGTGTGGGGCTGAGCGACTTCTATCGCACTCGACTAACCCACTCTCTAGAAGCCGCCCAAATTGGCACCGGTATTACCGCCCAGCTTTGCGGAAAATTTCCGGATATTGCCACTACGTTGGCGCTTGATCCTACGTTAATCGAAACCCTCTGCTTGGCTCACGATATTGGTCATCCCCCCTTCGGCCATGGTGGTGAAATTGCCCTTAATTACATGATGCACCAATACGGCGGGTTTGAAGGAAATGGACAAACCTTTAGGATAATTGCTCAGCTTGAGCCTTATACCGCCGATCACGGCATGAATTTATGTAGAAGAAGCGTGTTAGGCTTGGTTAAATATCCGAATTTTATCGATGCCCTTCATAGTAAAGGACCTACGCCCGAGCGCCCTGCTTCACTACGTCAGGTTAAAGCCCACGACTGGCATCCACCAAAAGGTCTGTTTCGCTGCGACGAGCCCCTGTTCGACTGGCTACTTGCGCCATTTAGCAATGAAGATAAAGATGCGTTTATGCAGTTTACTGTAAAACCGAATACCCACAGTAAAACACAATTTAAATCGTTCGACTGCTCAATTATGGAGCTGTCTGACGATATCGCCTATGGCATTCACGACTTAGAAGATGCCATTGTAATGGATATGGTCGACAAGCATCATTTTGTCGAGGATGTAACCACCCCGCTAAAGGCGCTAGATGTACCGTGGCTGTCAGACAATATAGAAGTGCTAACCAATAAGCTATTTAGCGCTGCACATCACGAAAGGAAAAATGCCATAGGCGCGCTGGTAAATAGCTTTATTACAGCTATTGAAATAAAAGGCGTTGAGGGTTTTGCTCATCCGTTACTGGCGTTCAACGCTGTGATGCCTGAACAATTTGCGCAAGCTCTAGAGCTCTTCAAACGCTTTGTGTTTAACAAAGTAATACGCCGCCCCGATGTGCAGCTTCTTGAATACAAAGGACAGCTGGTGGTTATGGAGCTTTTTGAGGCATTTGCTTCAGATCCCGACCGCTTACTTCCCGAAAACACCCAAGTTCGCTGGCGCAAGGCCTGTGAGAACGACAATGGTATGCGCGTTCTCGCCGACTATATATCGGGTATGACGGATGAATTTGCCTCTCGCCTATACAGCAATATCTTTGCACCAAAACAAGGCGGTATTCAAGATAGTTTGCATATGTAGATTGTTTTGTTTTTCCAAATTAATTGAAATGAAAAGACCGTACTCTCGGTCTTTTTTATTATGTTGAACTTACTCGTTACATTAACGTAGCTAAATGTACTGGGCGAAGTGACGACCATTTCTCATAGTCTTATCATAATTTAGGTGACGTAATGGCAAAACCATTTAAACCCTCAGTAAAATTAACTGACAACGATGTAACCAATGAAGGCGTTTATATGAATCGCCGTTCATTGCTCAAATCTATGGGCTTCGTGGGTGCGTCTACGCTGTTGGCGAAGTCGGCAGGCGCTGCCGGTTGGTTTTGGGAAGATGAAGAAGAGAAGGCAGCGTTTAAGGGAAAGGCGCTGGAGTTTAGTCAGCCCCCTAAGTTTCAAATAACGGCAACCCGAACGCCTGAAGATAAAGTGACCAGCTACAACAACTTCTATGAGTTTGGCACATCTAAAGATGCACCAGCCAAAAATGCGATTGAATTTCAAACTAATCCATGGACGTTAAAAGTTGACGGGATGGTTAAAAACCCCATTGAGCTTGATCACGATGCCTTAACAAAGCGTTTTCCCCTTGAAGAACGCATTTACCGCTTGCGCTGTGTGGAAGCATGGTCGATGGTGGTGCCTTGGATTGGGTTTGAGTTGGGGGCGTTGTTAAAACAAGCCGAGCCATTAATGTCAGCCAAATATGTAGCATTTGAAACTTTATATGACCCTGAGCAAATGCCCGGTCAACGAAGCCGCTTTACCGGTGGTGGTATTGATTACCCTTACGTAGAGGGTTTGCGTCTTGACGAAGCCATGCACCCGTTAACGCTCATGTCGGTTGGTCTTTACGGGAAGACCTTGCCACCTCAAAACGGCGCGCCTATCAGGCTTGTTGTACCGTGGAAGTATGGTTTTAAGAGCATTAAGTCTATTGTGAGAATTCGACTTACCGACAAGAAGCCGCCTACCACATGGAATCGACTGGCCGCCAACGAGTATGGCTTTTATGCCAACGTGAATCCAAACGTGTCGCACCCAAGGTGGAGCCAGGCCAGCGAGCGTAGAATAACCACAGGTGGGCTACTCGCCAGAAATCGCATCGACACCCAAATGTTCAACGGTTACAGCGAAGTCGCGCCGCTATACAAAGATATGGACTTATCCCGTTATTACTAGTTGTAACTTTATGAGGCTACAACCAAATAGCTAGTCATTCATATCAATATCACTTAACTAGAGTTTTTAAACATTATTATTAAGTTGTTCATTTAATGCCGTTAAGAAAAAAACCATTTCGACTCTCTGTATGGCAGCGCCGCAGCCTAAAAGGTCTTATTCACCTTTTCGCATTGGGCTATATCGCCTGGTTGTTTTTTGCAGGAGTAACCGATCAGCTTGGTCCAGACCCTGTAAACACGCTCATCAATGAGACTGGAACTTGGGCAATTCACTTTCTTTTACTAACGCTTACTCTTAGCCCACTTGCAAAATGGTTACCAAGCCCAGAACCAATGCAATTCAGACGTATGATTGGCGTATACACCTTTGTGTACGCCTTTGCACACCTGCTCACTTACATTGTGTTTGAACTCCAGCTTGATATGGCACTAGTGGCTAGCGAGATAGTAAGCAGGCCTTACATCATTGTTGGCATGGCAGCGTTACTTCTTCTTTTTGCTCTCACCGCTACGTCGTTCAAGCGTATCCAGCGCAACATGGGAAAAAAGTGGCAGAAGCTTCATAACAGCATTTACCTGATCCTGCCCCTTGCACTACTTCATTTCAGCTGGTCGCAGAAGACGTTTTGGCAAGAGCCCGTTTGGTATTGGATGATTGGACTGATATTAATGAGCCCTAGAATGAAGCAGTGGTATGTGACGTATCAGAAGAAAAGCCAAAAGAAGTCGAGAGACAAAAGCGCAGTGGCGTGAGAAAACTAAAGTCGAAAACCTTTTAAACGAGCACGTAAAGCAGCGCAGCATAACGCGCTGTTTTGCTAAGCGTTACCGCAAGAATAAAAAACCAAAATGGGCTTCTAAGTACACCTGCTACTAAAGTAATAGGGTCGCCAATAATAGGTACCCAGCATAAAAACAAGCTCCACTTCCCCCACTTTGTAAAGGTGTAGCTTGCACGGTTAAACGCTGCTTCGCTCACTTTTAACTTATCGGTCGCAATTTCTTTTCCGAACTTGAAGCCCAATGCATAATTAACCACCGATCCGAGTACATTTCCTAACGAAGCAACAACAAGCAACAACACCCAGCTCAACCCACTACTGTATAAAGCACTAAGCACAATTTCAGAACTAAAAGGCAATATAGTGGCAGCCAAAAATGCCGATAAGAACATCCCCAAATAGCCTAAATGTATTAATGCGCTCAACGCTCCTCCAGCTTTATACAGTAGTTTTCTATGTAAGATTCGCGCGCATCTTACCTTAATCGGAGTATGAATACTTCCTTCAGAATTCGAAAGCACAAAAAAACCATTATCTTTTATATAGTTACTGACAAACCACCAATTTGTGTGAAAAAAGTACAACTAAATACTTGCCAAATCCATCTTTTATGAATACTGTATACACATACACACTGTATAAGCAACCAGTATCAATTAATAACAATATTCCTGAAGTTCTATTTATGAACTTAAGGGCAAATGCATAAAGGGTTTTACTATGAACACATCTTCAGTTTCACGATTCAATGCTTTACGCGCTTCGGTTTCAAATGTTGTTCAACTACCTTTGCCGATAGAAGGGTTTCCTGGCGAAAAACAAGGTAATGGAAAAGGAAATAACGACAAAGGTTGGAATTATCTGCTTTCAAATACGGTGTCGTTTTCTAAATCTGTAGATCACGCTATCCGTATTCAGAAACCTGAAAAAGAAAAAATGCCTGAATGGATCAGTAAGCTGATTACAGGTGGCCAGTGTAAAACACTGTATGTGGAAAACATCGATTTAGACCTTCAACCAACAGACAGTGAAATGATTAGAAAGCTGTGTGAGCTTTACTCTGTCAGCCTGGTGAATGTACGTGTTAACAGCATTAATGACGAACAAAACGTAGCATTAGGCCCTTGGTAATACAAAGCCTGTTTATGCTTACATCTTGCGTTTGCCCCATCTTACGTTTGCCAGAGTAGCGATGCGTAAACAAAACCTAAATATTTATTTTCATACAGCTCTTTGGCGTGGACTCTCTGACATGTACCCTTTAGCATCAACCACCACGGACTCATTGAATATCGGCAACATTTACGTTTAAAAAAGTTGGGGCTCACGCAACTTATACTTATACTGTAGCGCTTTGTTTTACTTTTAAACTGCGAGTTGTCTTATGCGCTGTTACTGTTGCTCATCAAAATCCTTCGACGAATGCTGCGAGCCTTTTATTAAGGGTGATAAACACCCTAGTTCTGCAGAGCAACTTATGCGCTCCCGGTTTTCAGCCTACGCTACAGCGCATTATCAATATATTCTTGAAACCTACACCAAAGAAAAGCAGCAGGGTCTTTCTGTAGAGGATTTGGCGCAAAGCGCACAAGGTGCGACATGGTTCGCACTTAAAGTACACCCCACTCTAGCGGCTAGCTCCGTAGACAACTCAGTAGATAACTCCGTAGATAGCTTGGTAGGTAATTCGGTCAGTAGTACTGAAGAGAGTTCGATAGACAGTTCTGTACATGCTGACGCTAAAGTCGAAGCGCAAACCAACGCCGAGGCAATCTCTAAGCCTAGTTTAAAGCCCATCTCCAAGCTCATCTCTAAGCCCAATAATGCCATTGTTGAATTCACTGCTTACTATTTTGAAAATAAAAGCATGTATCAGCTTCACGAAACGTCAAATTTTAGTGTTGAAGACGGTAAGTGGCGTTATCACGACGGCATATTACACGACGACTGCGGCAAAATTAAATACGGGAGAAACCTACCTTGTGTTTGCGGTAGCAACAAAAAATTCAAACAGTGCTGCGCAACTAAGACCCGCTAACCCAATTGCAATAACTAACTGTACTCCCTTCCCTGCGCATCTTGATTGTTCACCTTTCCTTTAATTTAAAATTAAAGGGGAATTGAATACGTATGCATGATGTTTATTATTTGTAAACAAAATGTAAGCATTACTTTCATCTTTTATCTCGCTCCCACATAAAATAGGACACACTATGAAGATGAAGAAACATGCGGCAGGCGTTTTAATAGGCGCAGCACTGAGTACATTAAGTTATCAAAGCTATGCCGACGTTATACTACACGCATTTAACTGGACCTACGACGACGTCGCCGCAAAAGCCCAGGAAATTGCGGACCTTGGTTACACCAAAGTACTTGTTTCGCCTGCTTATAAATCGACAGGTGATCAGTGGTGGGCGCGATATCAACCACAGGACTATCGAGTTATTGATAATCCACTTGGTGACACTGCTGACTTTCAAGCGATGGTTAATGCATTAAATGCCAAAGGTGTAGAGACCTATGCGGATATTGTCTTTAATCATATGGCGAACGAAGCATGGAAACGTTCAGACTTAAACTACCCCGGAAGTGAAGTACTACAGCAGTACTCTTCAAATCAGGGATACTACAATGGCATCACATTATTTGGTGATGTAAGTAGCGGCCTATTTGGCGGTGGTGACTTCCACGGTACGTATGATCAAGGTGGCCCTAAGTGCATCAGTAACTACAGCGACGTGGGCGATGTTCAGTACAATAGATTGTGCGGCGCCGCGCCAGATCCTGGCTTGCCCGACCTAGACCCCAATAATTGGGTAGTAGCCCAGCAAAAAGCGTATCTTCAGGCGTTAAAAGACATGGGTGTAACCGGTTTTCGCGTTGATGCTGCAAAGCACATGACTAACTATCATATCAACGCGGTGTTCGACAGCAATATAAAAAACGGCGTGCATGTTTTCGGAGAAATAATTACCACGGGCGGTGCAGGCTCTAGTGAGTATGATAACTTCCTTGCACCTTATTTATCAGCAACAGGTCACTCGGCCTACGACTTCCCGCTTTTCGCGCAAATTCGCAGTGCATTTAGCTTCGGTGGTTCGATGAATGCCTTAGTCGACCCAGGTGCGTACGGTCAGGCTTTATCAGGCGACAAGGCCATCACATTTAGTATTACCCACGACATCCCGCTAAACGACGGCTTCCGCTACCAGTTACTTGACCCTACCGACGAACATTTGGCAAATGCCTATGTACTAGGGCGTGACGGTGGTGTTCCATTGCTGTACTCAGATAACAATGAAAGTGGTGATAATCGTTGGGTAGATTTGTACAAGCGTGATGACATCAAGGGTATGGTTAAATTCCATAACGGAGTTCAGGGCAGTGGCATGCAAGTTGTAAGTCATAATGACTGCGTTATTTTCTTTAAGCGTGACCATCAAGGCGTTGTGGGTATTAATAAATGCGCAGACGGCCAAGATATTTGGGTGGATACATCTACAGACAATTTGTGGTGGTATAGAAATTACCGCGATACCTTAAGTAATGATGTGCAATATATTACAACTCAGTGGCACAAGTTCTATGTACCAGGTAGAAGTGCACGAATGTGGCTTATGGAATAACTCAGCGCCAAAACGTTCCCAAGTAACACTGTTTACTTTAACAACAATTGTATTAGTATAAATTGCAGAGCGGTTTTGTATTACGTGAAATTCAAAGCCGCTTTTTTATTTTCTAATTGTCACAAAATTGCTGCGAGCTCTATTATCGTGGCTAATCATGAAAAATAAAAAACAAGGAATGTTATGACTACTATTTTACGTATCGCTGCGACGATTTCTGCTACTACGCTATTATTAGGCTGCGGTGGTAGCGATTCAAACGATGTACTCGACGACCTTAACGCCAACCGCGCAAAGTGGGAAAGCGCGAATATCGACAATTATCAGTTTGAATATCAAATTTCATGTTTTTGCACCGAAGAAACCACACTTCCTCGCTTAGTACTGGTAGAAGGTAGTCAGGTCACCTCTCAAACTATTATAGAAGGCAATATTGCCCTACCGTTAGATGATGCGTATACGGAAAGCATTGATAGCTTGTATCAACTTATTTCATTTGAAGAAAGCCGTGCGGAGTCGCTATCGGTTAAATATGACCCAGAACTCGGCTACCCAACCGAAATCAAGGTCGATATCAACGAGCGAACGGCTGACGACGAATATGCCCTAACAATTAGCAACCTTATCGCCGCTGGTGATGTGGCCTGTACAGCAACGGTAGAAGATGGCCTCTTGCTTTCAGTAACCGATCAAACAACACAAATGCCAAGCGCATGTGGAGTTACTGCTAATGCAATAGAAGAAGCGTTTTCTGAAACTGTTATAGTTGATGAAACGGATTGTGCAGAAGACGATTTGATTGCAATGCTAGAAGAACGTCCTGGCTTTTACACCCTCACAGTACAAAAACAGGGTTATCAAGACTATCAGGTAGATAATATAGGCATTGGTAAAGACTTATGTCATGTGTTGACCAGAGAATTCAACGTAGAATTAGTACCAGAATAACCATTATTCAATGACTCACAAAAAAAGCCTGAACCATAGAATGACGTGACACCCAGTAGTTGTACTATTCCATTACTGGGGACACTTCAGAAGGCTCAGGCTTTTTTGTTAACTTACTTTCTTGCCAGACCTGTAGGATCAGGGCACAAGCACCATCTTACCTTTCACTTCCCGGTTCATTACCTTGGCCATGGCTTTCGTTGCTTGTTCTAAGGGTAATGCTTCATCTACGACCACTTTAACCTTACCTTGCACATACCAAGTTAAAAGCTCTTGCATGTTTTCCGCGAAGCCTTTTGGATCGTGCTGAGTAAACGAGCCCCAAAATACGCCCATGACTGAATAGCCTTTTACCAGCGCTAAATTAACCGGGAATTTCGGGATCTCACCGCCTGCAAAGCCGACCACAAGTAAACGCCCTTCCCATGCCATACTGCGGCTACAAGCGTGGAATGTGTCACCGCCAACGCATTCATAAACTACATCGACTCCTTTACCGCCTGTGACTTCTTTCAGCGTTTCTTTTAGATCTTTTTCTTTGTAGTTAATTAAAACATCAGCGCCATACTCTTTAGCAAGCGCCAGCTTTTCTTCCGTTGAGCAAACTGCAATCACTTTAGCGCCCATGATTTTGCCTATCTGCACTGCCGCTAAGCCAGTACCACCCGCTGCGCCGGTCACAACCAGTGTTTCGCCAGGCTGCAGTTTTGCGCGCTGTTTTAACGCATGATGTGCTGTCGCATGGGCAGTTACAAGAGCAGCCCCTTCGTTCACGTGAATAGGGTCGGGTAACGGCATAACATGAGTTGCTGGGATTAGCGCTTTTTCTGCATATCCACCTAAGTTAGAGAGCGCGATAACACGCTGCCCTTCTTTCAAGTGGGTTACCCCCTCACCTACTTCAGAAATGGTGCCTGCCACCTCATTACCAGGAATAAACGGGAAGTCTGGCTGCATTTGATACAGACCTTGCACCAGCAGCCCGTCTGGAAAGTTTACCCCTGCGGCTTCAACGTTTACGATTACATGCCCTTTTTTAACTTGCGGGTCGGCAACATCTTTAAATTGAAGTTCATCAAGTGGCCCAAAAGATTCGCATACGATTGCTTTCATACTGACTCCAGTTTCTTTGTTCGACGTGCACACTATTACGTAGCATGGCATGTCATTTAATAAGTTATAGGGTGCTTATTCGCTTTGATGTATAGTTTGATTGGCAATTTGCGCCAATGGGCGCACCATCGCACCTAACTGCATTGCCTTCTCGCTTGACGCATTGCCATCGTGAGCGCGTTTTACCACACCTTGTAAAATAGCGGCTAAACGGAAAAAACTAAATGCGAGGTAAAACGTCCAATTGCTAATGGCGTCAATACCTCTTCGCTCGCAATACGCGTTAATATATTCCTGTTCGCTTGGAATGCCTAACTGCTCTCTGTCTAAACCACCTAACCCAGCTGCGTGCGCAATATCAGAGGGAAGGCGTAGCTGCATGCATTGGTAAGCCAAGTCCGCATACGGATGTCCCAACGTTGATAATTCCCAATCAAGCACCGCGACTACTTTAGGATTTTTAGCATCAGACATATCAAACATCATATTATCTAATCGAAAATCTCCATGAACCAACGACACTTGTCCATCATCTTTTGGCAGGTTGGCCTCAAGATACTGAATAAGACTTTCAATTTCTTCAATATGCTCAAGTTCAGATGCACGATACTGTTTTGTCCACCTGCTTAGCTGACGCTCAAAGTAGCTGCCAGGCTTTCCATAATCACGTAAGCCTGCACTTTCAATATCTACACTATGAAGCGCTGCAAGCACCCGGTTCATTTCATCATACATGGCACCGCGAGTAGCAGAAGATGCTATTTCAGGCAGCGCGCTATTCCAGAAAATGTCACCTTCGACATATGCCATAATGTAGAACATGCTACCGATTATGCTGGGGTCTTCACATAAATGGTACGCTTTAGGCACAGGCACTTCTGAGCCTTGCAACGCGTTGATAACGCGAAACTCTCTGTCTACCGCATGAGCCGATTTCAGTAATTTGCCCGGAGGTTGACGGCGTAATACATAAACGCCGTTATCCGTAGTAAGTTTAAACGTCGGATTCGATTGTCCACCTGCAAACTTCTCGGCACTTTTTACCTTCCCAACACTGGGGCACGCAGAAGATAAATATTCATTTAAAACTGCTAAGTCTAGAGCATGTGGGGCTTTCGCATTGTCTTTAGACACGTTCACTCCTTACCCGTGATTTTTCTCAGCAATAAGATTACGACCTAACTGCATCATGTGCACCTGATCAGGACCATCTGCTAGCTTGATGGTACGCGCATAAGCGTACATGGCAGACAGTACGAAATCTTGGCTTGTACCTGCAGCCCCGTGCATCTGTATGGCTTGGTCAATAACGTTACAGGCCATAGTGGGCGCAACTATTTTGATAGCAGCGATAAGGTCGCGCGATACTTTGTTACCGTAGCGATCCATCTTATCTGCCGCTTTTAGCGTGAGCAGGCGTGCCTGTTCTATATCACAGTGCATCTGCGCAATGCTTTCTCTAACCGACTGCTGTTTTGACAACGGCTTGCCAAATGCCACACGGTTCTCAACTCGTTCACACGCCATATCGAGCGCGCGCTGAGCACAGCCAATAAGACGCATACAGTGGTGAATACGGCCTGGGCCTAAGCGTCCTTGTGCAATTTCAAAACCACGCCCTTCACCAAGCAGTAAGTTCTCTGCCGGTACACGTACGTCTTCAAACAAGACTTCAGCATGACCAATAGGCTCGTCGTAATAGCCCATTGCAGCCATTGGGCGAACAATAGTCACACCTTTGGTGTCCATAGGAACTAAAATTTGAGACTGCTGCTGGTGACGAGGCGCATCGAAATCAGTTTTGCCCATTACCACCATAATTTTACAGTTTTCATTCATGGCACCGCTGGTGTACCACTGTCATAGCAAAGGCTGAGCGTATTTCCCCGTTTAAAAGAGGCTCTAACCACTGCTTTTTCTGACTTTCGTTACCGTATTTCGCCAATACTTCCATATTGCCGGTATCTGGCGCACTACAGTTGAAGATTTCAGAGCTAAACAAAACTCTGCCCATTTCTTCACAAAGTGGCGCATATTCTGCGTTAGTCAGGCCTGCCCCGTATGGCTTATATTCTTCAGGTAAAAACAAATTCCAAAGACCCGCTTCTTTTGCACGCTTTTTCAATGTATGCATCATTTCAGGCGTTTTCCAACGACCTTCGCCATTATTGGCAGAGCCATTTTCTACGGCGTGAATGTAATCCTTTTCAATTGGATACACTTCTTCGTTCATAAACGCTTTTAGTTTTTCTAAAAGTGCTTGGGTCTTTTCATTATATTCAAAGTTCATAACTGCCCCATTTAGCTGTAGGTAATGGCGTGTAACCTGTCAATCACATCCAGGTGAGGTACGCTGTTGAAGTTATTTAAATGAACGCCTCGCGCATTGGCAAAGCATTGAGAAAAACTGGCATTTCGGATCTGCAAATTCATATTCACAACGGTGGCCGCATCGTAGCCAAGAATGTGTTTGAGCATCATGGCAATTGCACCGCCAGAACTCACAACGAGAACACGCTTCGCGTCAATACTTTTAAGATGCGTGAGCATACTGTGAACTCTGTCTTCGAACTGCCCCCATGTTTCATCAAGGAGTTCATGTGCCAGTTCGTCCTGCGACCAGGCAATCATGGCTTTTTTTAGCAATCGATAGTATTCCGACGGCGACGCACCTTCAGGCACTTTCGCTTCTGGGTAACGAGTTAAGTAAGCTTTAGCAACAGCCTGAAAATTGAATTCATTCAGCGCACTATTTACCGTGGCCTCAGGTAGAGAATAACTTTGTGACGCAATGCCAGTAGCGATGCCGTCCTTGGTTTCGTGATGCCTGACCATGTCACCAGAAAAAACCGTGTCGAACTGAATATTTCGATGCTTGAAGTAATCACCGAGCCAGACAGCCTGCTGCCCACCTAGATCACTGAGTTTGTCATAGTTCGCTTTGCCAAACGACGCTTGACCATGGCGCACTAAATAGATGTCTGTCATACCACTGCTCGATGTTATTAATATGTTAACTTTCAATCAACATAGTAAGGAAAACAGCGATATAAGTTTAATTGATATTTTGAATGAGTATGCATCATGTGAAACTATGCACCATTAAGCAATTGATCACTTTTTACACGTTATAGACAAAACTCAACATGATACCGCCAAATGCGTGCAATATATGTTCAATAGATTGTATAGTGAAAAAAGCACGTGACGTCTTAGGGAAGTAGACGCATTTAAAAGTAAAGGACTGCTCGCAAATGGACGCGACCTTGTCGTGATTAATTTTGTTTAAAGCTCACCGCTTTTAAAATTAAAAAGAACCAAAATGAAGTCACTTACACACGTTTTGCCCTGTACTAAAGCAGGTACTGTTGCAGGTACATATTTAAATGCCATAACTCGTTGTCTTTACCGCACCCCGATAATCGCCTCGATAATTACGTCGGCCTGTGTTCTCGCTCCAAGCGCCCAAGCTAGTGAAGATAACCAATTAACACCGCACAGCAAAAAGACGCTAGAACGCATTGTTGTTCAAGCGCAAAAAACCAGCCAAAACTTGCAAGATGTGCCTGTTGCGGTTACTGCACTTTCAGGTCAAGATTTGGTTGAGACCGTAAGCCGAGATGTGTTTGACCTGCAAAACTACGTACCTGCATTTGGCGCGTTTCAAAACCAAAGTGTAACAAATTCAGGGTTTTCAATTCGTGGCATTGGCACGTCTTCACAAAACTTCGGCTTCGAATCTTCGGTAGGTTTATATGTAGATGGTGTTTACCGCTCAAGACAAAACGCGCTAATTAACGACTTAGTCGATGTTGAATCTATTGAAGTGTTACGTGGCCCACAGGGCACTTTATTTGGTAAGAATACCGCCGCTGGCGCAATGACATTAACGACTGTCGCACCTTCACACGATGATCGAAACGGCTTTGCCGAAGCCCTTGTTGGCAACGATAATTTGGTTCGTTTAAGCGCAGGCTCGTCGTTTTCGCTTATCGACGATATTCTTGCCATGCGTGTTTCGGGTTTTAGCTCTCATAGCGACGGTTTCATTACCGATGAGCGCAGCGGGCAAACCCTGAATAACCGTAACCGTTCTGCGGTAAAGGCGCAGCTGCTTTACACTCCTACGGCTGATATTAGTGTACGGCTTATTGCTGATTATGGCGAGTTAGACGAACGTTGCTGCGGCGCGCTGACTTTCCAAAACAATATTCAGGCTAATGATATAGCGGGTAAGTTCGGCACTGATGCTCTGCTACTACAACCGCCATTCAATGCAACTATTTATGGGCGCGATAACTTTTATGACTATAGAACGTCGCTGTCACAAACTCCCCTTTCAAAAATGGAAGATAAAGGGCTATCAGTCCAAGTTGATGTGGCTTTAAACGAAGCATGGGACATAGTGAGTATAAGCGCGTACCGCGCGTTTGATAGCTTAGATACGATAGATACTGACTTTTCTGATGCCGACCTTCTTACCGCCACTAACGACGCCAGACAGCAGTCATTTTCTCAAGAAGTTAGGTTACATTACACCAGCGAGAATGTGCGCGGATTAATAGGTGTTTACTATTACAGCCAGAACTTAGATCTCACTTTTGATACCACAACGCAAGATGATTTCAGTGCGTTCTTTAATGCCGCTGCATCCGAACTACTGCCTTTGGCTAACGCCATCAACGAGCTATCTGCAGTTACATCAGGTTTTATTGCGCCTGCTGCAGCACCAGCGCCGTCCGGCACTGCTTTCGCACACAGCGCTAATCAAGAGCAAGACAGTATTGCTTTATTCTCTCAGCTGGAATGGCTGTTAAACCGTGATTTCACGTTAACAACGGGCTTACGCTATACCCGCGAAGAAAAGTCGATTGTCGGAGCCTACGATGAGCAAGGGCCTGGTATTGACGGACTAACTCAAGACCCTGCGCAATGGCCTAATGTAGGGAGTGCGGTGGTTGGGTTGCAAAACATCGCTGCTGCGTTAGCGACGGGACAAGCCCCTACAGCACAATCCCTTAACGCTATCGCACCGTTTCAACAAGCGGGCTGGGGATATTTCTTCTTGGGATCAGCAGCAGTTATGCCGCGCCCTGATTTAAACGAAGAGCTTGATGATTCGCAGTTAACCGGCACAGTGAAACTGGCTTATCACCCAAATGACAACACGCTAACGTACGCTAGTTTTGCCACAGGATACAAAGCTGGCGGTACGAATACCGACAGAATTTTACCTTCGCTTAGCCCGCTTTTTGATGCTGAAAAATCACGAAGTGCCGAAATAGGTATTAAACACGATTTTGAAGAATACGGCGTTCGCGTAAATGCCGCGGCGCACTATACGCAAATTAGCGACTTTCAGGCGACGACCTTTACCGGATTGGGGTTCAACCTGCAAAATGCGGGCGATATCATAGTCAAAGGTGTAGAACTTGAAGCCACATGGCTAGTGACAGAAAGCACTGAATTACACGCTGTTGCATCGCGCACATTGGCGAACTTTGATGAGTTTAAACGCGGAACGTGTTGGGTTGCGTACACGTGGCACACCGGCATAGACGATCCCGGCCGTGTGGAGCCTAACGACCCGTTCTGTTCAAGAGACGGAGACCGCGTAGGCTTCGAGCCTCAGAACTCACTGTCTCTTATGCTGAATCACTATTTCGAAGTTGGGAATTATCCTGCCTCCGCCAGTATTGACTACCAATACACGGGGGACGTATTTCTTGATGATGCGAACGACCCGTACAAATATGCTGACGACTTTTCATTATTTAACGTTCGCGTAAGTTTCACTATCCCACAATGGGATAGCGAAATTATTGCGTGGTCGCGCAACGTTTTCGATGAAAAGTACGTTGCACGAAGCGGTTTTGACGTACCGGTACAAACCGGAAAGATCATGGCCTACCCTGGCGCACCTAGAAGCTTTGGCGTTACCTTCAGAAAGTCTTTCTAACGCTTTAAATGTGTAGGTTTGGTATGAAACACCGCATGGCACTGAGCAATAACAGACAGCGCTATATGCTCTGGTAGCTCACCACCAATGTCGAAACCAGCGGGGCTTGCAAAATACTGAGTAAAGTTGGTATCGCCAAGCCCGGCTAAATCCATAATTTCCTGCTTACGGTGCAGTGGCCCGAGCATTGCCGTATAGGTTAACGATTGCTTGCTAAGCACCTGCAGCGCCTTTGCATCAATTTCTCGATGATGGGACATAAGCACCGCCGCTTGAATGTTATGTTCGCCCATGTGAAGACGTAAGCCTTCAGTAGAAGGGTCTTCAATCAAGTAATTTACCTCGGGAAAATGTTCAAGTCTTGCTTGTGCAGGCCTTGGATCCCAAAGGCTGACTAAATAGCCCTGCAAACTACCAAGCTTAGTCATAAAGGTAGCGTCGTACCCACCTCCAACAACAAGTAGGTGGATAGGCGGCAGCATCAAAACCGACAACATGCGCTTGCCATCAACGGTGTCTAGCACAGCTTTTCTAGGTTTAACAGAATAGTCTTCCAATTCCGTGCAATCACCCAAAGTACCATCTACAGCGCAGCGCCACTCACACGCCACTCCATTAGATAAGGTTTTACTGACCACATCCAACGATAAATATTGGTTGTTCTCATTGACTGGTACGAGTGCCAAATGCACCACACCGCCGCAACCTACACCTAGCTTAAACGCAATATCTTCTTCATCTTCATCGTCGTAAACCGCGGTACGACTAACGCCGTCGGTCATTACTCGCTGGGCTTTTTTAACGATGTCACTTTCTAAGCAGCCGCCGCTTAATATACCTAGCTGATGCCCTGCATCACTAAACAACATCATGGCGCCCGCTTTGCGGTAGCATGAACCTTCGGTTTTAAAAATAAAACCTAACACCCACTTATGCTTGTTTTTAAGTGGAAGCCACTGGGCCAACAAATAGTTAACGTGATTACTCATAACTACCTCTAAATCCGTTTAACCTGTTTATTGCTGTGATGCCGCTTGGGCAATAAATGCAGCCAATGTTGCTGGCTCTTGTGCCCCGGCTACTCCCTGATTGCCAATAACAAAAGTAGGTACACTCTGAATACCACGCTGCATCCAAACAGTCTCTTCCTCACGCACTGCCTGCGCGTATTTTTCACCTTTAAGGTTTTGTTCGGCTTCAGACTTATCAAGGCCAACAGTTTGTGCCAACTCTACTAAAACACCTATATCATTAATGTTTTTACCATCTGTGAAGTAGGCACTAAATAAGGCCAGCTTCATTTCTTCTTCAAGGCCGTTTTCTGCTGCAAAATGGATAAGTTGGTGCGCCTTAAACGTGTTCTGCATGCGAGAGTCGTCAGTAAAATTAAACGAAAAGCCCAATTGCTTGCCTGCTTCTACTAGCCGCGCTCTGTTCTGCGCGCTCTGCTGCTCACTTATGCCGTACTTTTCCATTATATGCTCACGAAGGTTTTGCCCTTCTTCTGGCATATTGGGGTTCAGCTCGAACGGGTGAAACTTAATATCAACTTCAATGTTATCTAGGGTTTTAATGGCTTCTTGTAGGCGCTGGTATCCAACAATACACCAAGGGCACACCACATCAGACACCATATTTACCGTTACTCTTTTTCCATCGCGCACATTTTGTGCACCTTGTAAATCTGCTGTCATGAAAGGGCTCACTTTATTGAATTCGAGAATGCGTAAGGGCTTAGATAGGGTTACAAAATGAAACTTCAAGCCCCACCCTATATTTGTACGTAATGAATGTTTAGGATGATCTCAGCCTTTCTAATGCCGAATGTGCCCAAACTTCGTACCCTTTTGTTGAGGGATGAAACCCATCTTCCGCCATCAAGCCACTTTGCTTAATATCGTTCGCCTTGCCGTGAAAATTAAGTGCAGTTATACAAAGTACTTCTGAATTATCGCGCATTGCTACACGCTGCGCTAAGACGTAATTTAATAGCCACGCTCTACAGCCCAATAAAGTGCGCAACGGCTGTGGTAACGCGGGAAAGCAATGAATGGGTGGTAATGCGGTAAATAAAATTCTCTTACAGCCAAACTTTTCGGTGAGTAGCGCACCTATAGCATCCACATTTTTTTGCCACTGCTTAAGAGACACAAACTTGGTGACATCATTCACACCAATGGAGACTAGTGCAGAAGTAAATTTTTCGGCAGGAATATCATAAAGTAAATTAAGGACATCTTCGCTTTTGTAACCTGTTTTGGCATGTAGCGATACCCGCGTCGGCCCATATTGAGCCAGTCTTAAATAGAGTATTCCGCTAAGTGCACTCTCTTGCGAAGTAGCGCCCACACCGGCCGCTGCAGAATCGCCTACCACTAATAAGCTGGTAGAGGGCAGCGTTAAATCTTCTGTCGAGGTAAAGACCCTTTTTCCGTCTGGCTCGGGCAGCACAGCGGTTTTTCTACGTACCCACAATGCTTGTAGCAATACAACCGGGAACAAAAGTAAAAATACTGTGTTTAACGCTAAAACCTTGAAGTAGATCAAAAAACGCTCCTTCCGAAATAGATACACTTTGAACCATTCGCTGGTTCCTCAAACTTACGGTCGTATATCAAGCTAACACAAGCACTTGATTGCCACCCCATTGAGAAACGGCGCAGTAGCAACTTAATAAAGCGCAGATTTACGATGACTCCAATTGCCATAAAAAGAAACAAGACCATGTCTACTATAACTAAATATGCGCAGCACGCACCACGCTACACATCGTATCCTACTGCACTTAAATTTGAACCACTCGAAGACGACATTCTACGTTCTGCGCTCACTGTCTCGAAAGCTTCAGCGGTGAGTTTGTATATTCACATCCCCTTTTGTAAAACCCTGTGTTATTACTGTGGTTGCAATAAGCTAGTGACTCGTCACAATGAAAAAGCAGACGAATATTTGCATTACCTAGAAAAGGAAGTGTTAACTAAGCGCTATCTTGCCGAGGGAAAACACATTGTTTCCTTGCATTTGGGCGGTGGCTCACCAAGTTTCTTAAATGAAACCCAACATGCATATTTAATGTACTTGCTAAAAAAACACTTCTCCTTTGATGCAAGTGCTGAACTTTCAATAGAGCTCGACCCTAGAAATGTTGATAAACGCTATCTGCAGCATTTGAGATCGCTAGGATACACACGCATTAGTTTTGGTTTGCAAGATACCGATTACAATGTACAAAAAACTATAAACCGCGTACAAAGCACATCTCACATAGCCGAACTTGTGTTTGAAGCCCGCTCACTGGGTTTTGAGTCTGTGAACTTAGATTTAATTTACGGGTTGCCAAATCAATCGCTGGAGACCTTTAAATCTACCATAGCAGCGACAAAAGCAATGATGCCGGATCGCATTTCTCTTTTTAGCTATGCACACCTGCCGGAACGCTTTGCTGCACAGCGGAAATTTGCTCCAGAAACACTTCCTAACAGCGAAGAAAAAGCAGCACTTTACAAGCTTGCCGTGAACAATTTCACGAGCGTGGGTTATGAGATGATTGGCCTTGACCATTTCGCCTTAAGCACCGACTCTCTTGCAATAGCCAAAAACCAAGGCGAGCTTCACCGCAATTTCCAAGGCTATACGTTGCGTGGTGATACAGACTTAGTAGGCATTGGCGTATCGGCTATTAGTACGGTTGGAAATGCCTTTGCACAGAACGCGAAAGATTTAAAAGACTATTACACTCGCATAGATCAGCAGCAGCCTTCAGCCGTGGTGGGGTTAACACTCAGTAGCGATGACCTTATCCGCCGCGATGTGATATCTAGCCTCATGTGCAATTTAGAAGTTAATAAGCCGTATATTGAGAAGAAGCACCACATCATTTTTGATGAGTATTTTTCGGGGGCATTGAACAATTTATCGGGATTAGAAGACGATGGTCTTGTTCGTCTTAGCCCTCACAGTATTAGCATACCTGAAAAGGCCCGCATTTATGTTCGCGCAATCTGTGCTCGCTTTGACGCCTACCTTAATGTAAGCGAAACGCTCAGCAATTATTCTAAGGCAATTTAAATCGCGCAATCACCTGCATACCCACTTTGAGTTTAAGGCGCGCTAGAGAAATGTTACTAATACTCGCGTAAAGGGTCTGATTACTATTTAACAGAGTCAGTTTCAACAGAACCTTTGCGCCGAATGCCGCGCCTTGCTTTTCGGGGGCGAACCCCGTGTTGCCTTGCGAAGCCTTTGACGGATTAGTCACGGGGTCGATAGAAGATATAATGCAAGGCAATGCATTTAAGATGCTGATTGTGCTGACATTGCTAAAGTCAGCGATATTAGTATCGATACTTACGTCACAGGCTTTCACTGCGAAACGGACGGATACTTGGTCACTGACTTCAGCATGTAAAGCGTTGTTGTCGGTATAGGCTCGTTTGTCTGAATACTCGTTCACGATTGATGAGTACGACAGTGATTCGTCGGTGACATACACTTCGTGACCTGCCACCATTATCCGCTCTATTCCATCTTCTGGCTTATATTCTTCACAATCTAACATCATTGAAGTGTCTTGGCCTTCTCCCGATAGGTCAGCGCAAGCTTGGTCGACGACAGTTTTGGGCGTCTGGTTATTATTGCTTTTACGGGTTGAGGTAACCTTTAATCCTTCAAGTACGCTAGACGGTGTCGCCAATCCTTCTTTTTCGAATACTTGCGCCAATACATCGCGCGTTGGGCCACACAGTTCTGTGCGGCCTTGATCAATGTAAACGAGCTCATCACTAAACAAAGCAAGATCGTCTAAGTCGTGGGAAATGACAAAGCAGGTTAACTGGCTCGACACACACAAATTATTCAAAAACTGATAAATTTTACGGCGAGTAAAGATATCAATCGCGCTTAACGATTCATCTAGTAATAACACGCCTGGCCCATTAACCAGCGCCCGCGCAATCGCGACCCGCTGCGCTTCACCACCCGAAAGCGCGTGAACTGGCTTGTCGATTAAATGCTCGCAATAGCAACCGCGCAAACACGCATTGATAGACATTGCATTAGGGCTTGCGTGACGCTGTGCTAAGGCCAAATTGCCGCGAACATCGGTATGAGGAAATAGCATAGGCTGCTGAAACACAATACCAACCTTTTGAGCGGTCCACGGCGTTTGCACTTTTGCGCTTTTTTCTACGCCAGCTAAGGCGCGAAATAAACTGCTTTTGCCCGCTCCTGATGGACCAGTAACCCCAATAAAACGGCTTTGCGGCTGCAACGAGATTTTTGCATCAATGCGATTCGGTAGAAGCGCTGATATTTGCATGTTAGCGCTCCTCATCACTACGGGTGACACCATTAAAACGATAGAGTGCCGCGAGCATAACAAATGAAAATACCAGTAGTGCTAGCGATAGGTTATGTGCGCTTTTATATTCCAACGCTTCTACCTGCTCATATAGTGCAATTGACAGCACTTGAGTTTCCCCAGGAATATTGCCACCTATCATTAGCACTACGCCAAACTCGCCTATGGTATGAGCAAAGCTTAAGCCTAATGCCACCACAATGGGCGCTTTGCTTAAAGGCAGCACGATTTTCATAAAAGCTTCGGCGGCCGAAAAACCCAGCGTTTTTGCTACATCTAAATAACGGTTATCCAGTTGCGAAAAGCCGCTGTATAAAGGCTGTAGAGCAAATGGAAGAGAGTAGATAACTGACCCCAATACCAAACCTTCAAAGCTAAATACTAAATTGCTACCCGTTAGGCTTTGCCACCCCTGACCTAGCGTACTTTGCGGCGAAAAAGCAATAAGCAGATAAAACCCCAGCACAGTAGGCGGTAGCACTAAAGGCAACGCGAGTATCGACATAACCAAAGGCTTAGCTTTGCTCTGCCAGTTCGCTAAAAACCACGCTAGCGGTAGTGCGATTAACAACAGCAAGCTACTGGTTATAAATGCCAGCTTTAACGTTAGTAATATAGCTTCAAGTGTCGAGGCTCCAAAGAATTCCGTGACCATGTTTATTCACCCACACCAAATACAATGGCGGGCTCATAACCCCATTCAATTAGGCTGTGCTGCACACTTTTCGACATTAGATATTGCACAAACAAACTGGCCGATGAAACGCCATTAGCGTCTTTTAAACTAAACGATCTGGTAGTTTCTTCTTTCCCAGGGGCTGGCTCTTGTACTGGCGTGGTTGCATTTACGGTAGTAAGGGGGTCGAACAGATTCGGTGACAGTGAAGCGGCCGCTTTGCTATTAACCACCAGTGACTGAATAATAGGTTGGTACAAGTTTTCAGGGACAGGAATGATAACGGTGGTAGCTTCAGTGCTTTTTGCACTGACAACGCTTGTAAAACGAGAAGACAAATTAGGGTTTAACTCTGAAGGCAAGTCCAACGCCAACGAATACGCAACAAACGCCCCTTTCACGCTACCGGTAGTATAAAACTGCAGGGTTTGTAATACGTTTTTACCCATTACCCTGTGTGGTAAAAACTCTTGCCAAAGCGATAAGTTATGCAAAGTTTGCTGTGCAGCAATGCCATAGGGCGCAAGTTTGGGGTTAGCAATGGCTATCTTGCTTTGTGGTTCTTTAAATAACTGAACAAGCTGCTTAGATAAACAACCGGCAAGCTGAGTACCTAGTTGCGCGTTCGCATCTTCCTTAAATGCCCCCGAGGACTGTCCAGAAACTTGCTCTGAAAATGCCACCGAAAATTGCTCGCAATTTTTTTCACCGAATGTCTTGCTAGATTTCTTACTTGATAAATCGCCTGCATAGACAAACGCCAACTTGCCTTTAGCGTAATCCACCACATTATTTTTGTGCACCAGATTATTATCAGCCAGCGCTTGCGGTCTAGCGCGATCAGCCGACAAAAACACATCAAAGCTGGCACCGTGTTGAATTTGCGCGTAGAAAGTACCGCTAGAAGATACCGTTACCGCAACCTCTATGCCTGTAAGATCGGTAAACTGCTCAGCAATGCTTTTTAAAGGTTTTGCGAAGTTCGCCGCAACGGCAACGTTAATTTTTTCGTCGTGCTTGAAAGTAACCGAATGATTTTGCTTAGTGGAACTACTACTGCGGCTCTCATTTACTGACGTATTTGCCGCCTCAAAACGGCTCGCCTGTGCAGTAGAGATACTAATAACAGTAACACATGCCAAAAGTAGCGTGACCGAATAAATAAGGCTTGAAAGTCGCGTTGCTAAAGAAAAGAGCATTACTTTTTGCGCATCCACTTAAGTGCCGCTTTATCGTCAGATGCTTTCGCCTCAACCCATTCAGATTTATCGCCCTTAAATTCTTTTTTCCAAAGCGGTACCGACTGTTTAAGCATGTCCATTAAGTAGCTGGCCGCGTCAAATGCGGCTTGACGGTGTGGAGCCGCAGCACCTACCCACACAATTTGTTCGTTGTTGTATATGCGCCCTACTCTGTGCAGTGCGCCAGCACTGTTAAGTGAAAAGCGTTCGCTCGCTTGTTCAACAAGAAGCATTAACGCTTTTTCAGTCATACCCGGGTAATGCTCTAATTCAATACCGTCAATATCACCAGCGTTATTAAAATCTCGCACTAGCCCGGTAAAAGTAACGATAGCGCCGGTATTTCCGCTAGCCTTCTCGTCTGCCGAATGTTTTAGCCTTGCGTACAGCTCGCCTTGGTCGAAATCTTCAACTTGAACTAGCGCGAACATAGCTAGCCCCCTGTCACAGGTGGAAAAAGTGCCAGCTCATCGCCGTCGCTAAGTACTGTTTGGGTATCGCACAGTTCTTGATTACAAGCAGTTAGCACACTGCCCTCCAGCGCTAACTCCCATTTATCACTGCGAGTTTTAAGCTGCGATATTGCGGTTTCAACGGTGCTATTGTCACTTAAATAAAGCGCAATATTGTCCTCTCCCGTAATCTCTCGGGTTTGTGCGAATGTTTTAACCGTAACCTGCATGCTTTTCCTTAAAATGCTTTATTAACGTTTCTTTGTACGCGCAGATTGTTCTCTCCTAGCCTTACAAAGTCGTTAAACCTAAAGTACGTTGCCCTTTAAGCGCGCGTATACTTTTTGCGCGTTGCGTTTTGAACTTACTGTTCTTACATTTACGCCCGTGAGCGCTTCCATTTCAACGCCCGTTTTGCCGCTTAACTTGCAATAGCAAGTGGCTTTGATACGGTTTTGGTCAGCTTGAATGTCAAAATTAATATCCACCTTTGACAGTGCCAATGGGTGACACAGTGGAATAAGGTCAGCACAGCGTTTCGCCCCTTGAATACCCGCTACACGAGCAACTGCAAATACATCACCCTTTGCAATTTTTGCTTCTGAGATTTGGCGAATTACGTCTTCGCTTACGTACAAGAACCCCTCTGCTGTAGCTTCTCGCTTAGTAACGTCTTTGTCGCTAACGTCGACCATATTGGCTTCACCGCCAGCGTTTAAATGGCTAAAGGTGCTCATGCTTCCACCAGATGCTTTACGAAATTACACGGTCTAAAGTCGGCATCAAGCTGGCTAGAAATAATTTTTTCCCACGCAGTACGACACGCGCCTGTTGAGCCTGGTAAGCAGAAAATAACCGTATTATTAGCAAAGCCCGCAACCGCGCGAGACTGAATGGTTGATGTACCAATCTCTTCATAGCTTATTTGACGGAATAGCTCGCCAAAGCCGTCTACTTCTTTGTCGAACAATACACTGATGGCCTCTGGCGTTGAGTCACGGTGGGTAAAGCCTGTACCACCAGTAATTAATACCGCGTGAATGTTTCTATCAGCAATCCATTTCGACACCACGGCGCGCTGCTGATAAATATCGTCTTTCACCAAGTCGCGATCATAAAGGTTATGGCCAACCGAGGTAAGCGCCTCTTTCAAGTAGTCTCCCGACTTGTCGTTTTCGAGGGTGCGCGTATCTGAAATAGTGAGTACGGCAATATTAAGGGGTTGGCTGACAACTGACATATGAAATCCTAATTTGATATGCGACATTTTGGCGGTTTTTGATAAAGTACCAGCCAAAATACTAATTGGTAATCACTTTATAAGGGTGCATGCCATGAATTCAACAACTAAGTTGGCATAAACTATGTCTAAAAGCCTAACTAATCAGCAGGCTATGCGCTATAACCGCCATATTGTACTTCCCAAAGTCGACCTAAACGGTCAGGAAGCGTTGTTAAACGCAAATATCTGTATCATTGGCATTGGCGGGCTTGGCACCGCGGCCGCAACTAGTCTGTGTGCCAGCGGCGTTGGCTCGCTAACACTCATCGACCATGACATTGTAGAGACCACCAACCTGCCAAGGCAAACCTTGTTTAGCGAACAAGACGTGGGCACAAGCAAAGTGGAAGCGGCTAAATCGCGGCTTAATGCGATAAATAGCGACTGCAACATTACCGTAATAGCAAAGCCGTTTTCAGCGCCCGGCACTGCTCCACTATCGCCAACATTAAAACAGGCCATAGAACGTGCAGATGTTGTATTAGATTGCACTGACAACGTCGACTCGCGAGATGTAATCAATGAATTGTGTTTCAAACTGAATACACCGCTGGTTTCAGGCGCAGCCATTCGCTTTGAAGGCCAACTGTTCGTGGCAATACCTGGCAAAAGCCGTTGCTATGCGTGCCTACGAACCTTATTTGAATCGCCCGATTTAAGCTGCGTCGAGGCAGGGATTTTCTCTCCTGTGGTAAACATTGTTGGCACTTACCAAGCTATGTTAGCTATGCAAGTATTGATGGATTTCGATAACATTCCTAGAAACACGTTGATGACGTTTGATGCTTTGTCGCACGAGTGGCGAAACTGGAAGTTGCCTACAGGCGTGGATTGCGAGCTATGTGCTTGCTAAGTTTGCGTGCATTCGCTTCATGAATTTCAAAATCTGCGGTTTAAAACAGCAGAATTAAACAAAGAACAGACAGAAAATAGGTTGATTTAAATGACAACCCGAGTAGTTAAAAAACACATGGTAGTGGCGCAAAATGCGTCTGGCCGTAACATGAATGTACCCATTTATCGTATGAAGGGCGCGCGCCCTGGCCCCACCGTGTACATCCAGAGCTCAATTCACGGTGCTGAAGTGCAAGGTAACGTGGTTATTTACCATCTCATTCAGCGCCTGAAGAACATGGATATTTGCGGCGAGATTATCTTAGTGCCCAACTGTAATCCCATTGGTACAAACATTAAAGCCGGTGAATACACATTAGGACGTTTCGACCCTGTGAACGGCACAAACTGGAACCGTGGCTATTTCTTTGACAAAGGTGCAGTTGAGCATTTCGCCAAAACCGTCACCCGCGAAGAGTCGATTGAAGGCATAAAACAACGTTTTCGTGCACACCTGTCTAATGCTATCGACAACAAGTTGGCTGAACCCTGGGGTTTAGGGCTTGCGCAGCAGCTAAATCTAAAGCTACAGCAAATGGCGGTGAACGCCGACTTCGTACTAGATCTACACAACGGCCCAGTATCTACCCGCCACGTTTATATTCCCGAATACGCCAAAGACAGCGCCAAACTATTTAACATTCCACACTGTATTTTTATTCCGAACGTATTTGCAGGCGCATTAGACGAAGCAACATTTTGCCCGTGGTGGACACTGCAAGAAAGTATAAAAACTAATTTAGAGCGTGAGATCAGCTTTAACGTTGAAGCCTTTACCCTTGAAATGGGTAGCCAAGAAGTTATCGACTTTAATGAAGGCAATATAGACGCCACCAGTATTCTTAGCTACCTAAACGCCAAAGGTGTATTGCACGAGTGCGATATTAAACCGAAAGAGATGCAGCGTTTAGGCGTGTATTTAAAAGACTATAAAACCCTGTTTACTAACTGGGGCGGCATGGTGGAGTACATGGCGAAACCAGGCCAAACAGTTAAGAAAGGTGAGCCGCTAGCCCAAATTTTAAATATTGACGACCTAGATACGGACAACGGCAGCAGAACGCTAGAAGCGCCCTGCGATCTTATCCCTATTTTACACTTCCCTTCAGCTTCAGTGTTGAGCGGTACGCAGTTGTATAAGGTATTTACTAACTATCGGGAGTTGTAAATCACTCCCCGCCCGTTGGTTGAACAGAAAATAGAGTCTGCGCGCAAGCCAATACCCTAATTCTGATAGAACCCATGATGGATTAGCGCAGTTGTACCAATCAACCGGACAACTTGAAAAAGCATTGAAGCACTGTAATCACAGTCTTAATTTCGTCGATCCCGAATCTAGCAGTTATAAGAATTATGAATTGCGCTGCGACAAAATTAGAAACACTTTAGTTGCATCGGATTAGCCTAGCGCTAAATGCGAACCTTAACGTCCCCCCTGTCCTGCTGTGACGTTCTGTTTTCGTATAGGAAAGCGCGTGGCTATGAAATGTATTTTTTATTTATTGACCTTTACAGCAGGTAAAGTTCTAAATTAACTAACCTAAACCCTTGCTCGTTTACCTTTTTTTAACATCAATTTAAGCTATGCTGTTATTGAGTAGAAAAAACAAGTCGGTAGTCATGAAGTTAAACTTAAGCGCGTTACTGATCGGAGCATTTTTTAGTACGGTTCTAAATGCTTCGCCTCAGCCCCAAGCAACACCAGATGTTACGGTGGTTAAGGTTCCCTACATTAGCCGTCAGACTACTCATGTCGAATACCTACACAGATTATTGGCACTGGCGCTAGAGAATACGAAAGCTGAATTTGGCGAGTATCGCATACAATATCACGACACAGAAATTCAGCCTGAACGTCAGTTGAGAGAATTAGAAAAAGGTGAACTCGTAAGTGTTACCTTTTCCCACGCCAAAGCAAAATGGGACGATGCATCCATTCGAGTGCCTTTTCCTTTGGCAAAAGGTTTAGGCAGTTATCGATTCTTCTTTACGTTACCAAAACACTTACCTGCGCTGGAAAAAGTTAATTCGCTGCAGGATTTTTATCAATTCTCTTTCGGGCAAGGCCGAGGTTGGTCTACGGCAACCATACTTGAAGAATATCAATTCCGAGTGGTTTACAGCAGCCGCTATGTTGGGCTGTTCATCATGTTGGAGTCAGAGCGATTTGACCTTCTCATGCGCGGTTCTTTTGAAATTCTAGGTGAGGAGCAGCACCTTAAAACTGCGCACCCTGAGATCATCTATTCCCCTGACATCGCTATGCTGACTTTACTCCCCATGTACTTCTATGTGTCAGATACACAACCTGAGTTAGCGACACGTTTAGAACAGGGCCTGAAGACAGCGTATGAAAGTGGCGAATTTGACAAGCTATTTGCTATGTATTTTAACGATGCTAGGGCGCTTGTGAATTCACCGTCGCTCCGTTCGTTTTGGATTGATAATAAAAATGTGGACAAGGAAGAGTACTACGAAATTAAGCCTTATCTGTTACCCGAGTTAGTCGAAAAAATTGAGCCTATTATACAGCCTGCGCACCATGAGCTTTAGGCTCTCGGCCGCAGGAAGCAATATTGACGCTGTGTATAAAAGTTTAAGCCGTGCCGCTGCGTTTTTTTGCGGCACTAGCTTATCTGAGCTACCTTGTCATCAACAGCGGTAGCTAGCACATTTTAAATAGGCGAACCTGGCGGTAGCGGTTCTATTTCAAAGGTACTTGGCCATGTCTTAGTTGTCCAATAGCTATCAAATTGTTCTTTCAGTATTTCATACTGATTATTGTCGGCTTCGTCCTCTAACCATTCGCTGAATTCAAGCAGGGCAAGTTCGGCTTCCATTCTTACTTCAGGCGCTAGTTTTTCATTAGTAACCGCCTGCATAACAGCGTTCAACGCCACTAACTGTAAGCGTTTTGCTAATGGGCTTTGTGACTTATTTTTATACCAGTGAACGTTAAGTATTTGCTTCACCAGCATAGAAACGCCTACTTTTTTACGTCTGTCATTAGTGCTTCTTGTTTGCCACTCTAAGCGGTTTAAGCGCTCTGGGTGCAATAGTAATTCAAACGCAAAGTTAGATGCTGAAGCAGCACCGCAGGTGCTACAAACTGCTGACCCTGCGCCTGGGTATAGTCACCTTTGCGCTCGTATTCATATACTAAACCGCCGACTTGCTTTGCTACGGCTTCTAGCTGATAGCGGTGAAGCAAGTAAATTGGCACCAAAGCATTCTCAAGCGAAGATAAACTGCTGTTTGGGCTTAAGGTGTCTAAACCTAAATTGGTTAACGCCAGTTCGCGCACTTGTGAAATTTCATCAAAGGCATCTAGCGGGTTGCTGCCATTTTCCCACATATGGCCGTTTGCTGATGCATGACGACTACTGCGCGTATCTGGGTCTGACTTAAAGCTCAAGCCTTCATTGCGGCCTTTTACGATAATCTTTGCCAATGCTTCGGCTTCTTCTACGTCGCTGGCAAAGTCTTGATAGCCATACGCTACGGCGTGAATATCCCATGCGCCTATGCCTTTATCATACGCGCCTTCCAAGCTAATTTTGTCGTTTCTAATACTAATTTTGGGGTGAGGATAATCCATTACCGACGCACGGTTATTTTCACTTGCCGCAAAGTTGTGGGCTATACCCAATGTGTGCCCTACTTCGTGGGCTGAAAGCTGCCTAATGCGGTCTAAAGCCATTTCTTGCTGTGCAGTGGTGTCGGTGCTGCCGTCCTTAAATGGGCTGGTTAGGCCAAGGGCAATTAAATAATCTTGTCTTACACGCAATGAGCCGAGCGTAACGTGACCTTTGATAATTTCACCAGTGCGCGGGTCGACAACCGACGAACCATACGACCAACCGCGCGTTGCGCGATGTACCCAGTTGATTACGTTATAGCGCACGTCCATTGGGTCGGCACCTTCGGGCAATACTTTCACCTGAAACGCGTCTTTGTAGCCTGCGGCTTCATAGGCTTGATTCCACCAGCTCGCCCCTTCTTTAAGCGCGGTCATTACGGGCTCTGGAATACCTGGGTCTAGGTAATAAACAATAGGCTCCTCTGCTTCGCTCATTGCAGCGTGCGGGGTTTTCTTGTTTAAACGATGGCGGGTAATAAAACGCTGTTCGGTTGGCTCGCTGATAGGCGTTGAATAATCAAAGTAACTGAATTTCCAATAGCCTGAGTAAGGGTGGTACTCTCTTGGCGTGTAATTGTCGTCAGGCAATGCCACAAACGAATGATGCAAGTGCACCGACAAGCTTTCTGGATCGGGCGTAACTTGCTGTACATATTCGCCTGGCTTCTTACCTGCAAAGGTGACTAAAGCCTCTAATTCAGTGTTCTTTTCAAAGCCTTTGGTTTTAGGTAAATACACGCCGCTTCGCATTTTATCTACGCCAAAGCTTCCTTGGTTAGTAGCTGCTAAGCGATTGCCAATGCCATGGATATCGCTTAACAAGAACGGAGTGTAATCAATAAGACTAGCGCTATCGCTTTTGGCTACCAGCGTAAAACCTGCGATAACCGAATCAGCGAAGGCTTCATCAATGCTTTGTTTTTCAGCATCGCCACCATGGACTGCTCGGTATTTGGTGTTGTGCTGCTTTAATAAAACCTTGTTTCCAAATTTTTCAAAGCTTACCAAGCGCGTATCGCCTAGCTGGCCGCGATCAAGGCCTATATCGTTAGACCCTACGCCGTAAGGCAAGCTGCTTTGAAACAGGTATTCGGCGTGGTCTGTTGGCACCGCCAAGTAAACTTTGTCACTTTCATCGTCATAGTAAACAGGAATTAAACCATCTTTTTTGGTCATATCGCTGGTGAATTCACCAATGCTTGGCAGCGCTGCCAATGCGGAAGACGTAGACACGACAAATAATACCGTAATCGCAATGGCCGATTTTCCCGATGCTTTTACTTGTCGCGCCGCTTTATGAAAAATGTTCAATTGCAGCATGCAGTTAGTCCTTATTATTGTGAATTTCTAGCCTACCCTATGTGGTGGCTTTTGCCCATGGCAGTTCATCGTTTAAATGCGCTCTTTTTGCTTGTTATTTAGCTGTGAACAGGCTTGGTTTTTCCTACCGAAGGTAATGCACTAAAAACGCAACTATATAGAATAAACCAGCTAGCATTGACTCTGCTTAATTGCCGTTTATAAGTTCAAAAACATAAGCGACAACAAATTGTTTGATCTTGGTCAACACCAATCGTTGTTTGGCTTGTAGAGGTATTTAACGGCTTATAAAATCCGCCGCCTTGTTTAAAGCGTCTAGTAGCGGTTTTTATCTATGACTTCAAAATTATCACCTAATCGCAGTTCTTCTAACCTACGTGAAGACCCAGATTCAACATTGCCAAACCAAATGTTAATCGCGCCAGAGCTACTTGCACCTGCCGGTAGCTTACGCAACATGCGCTACGCTTTTGCCTATGGCGCCGATGCTGTTTATGCTGGGCAGCCACGCTACTCACTTCGCGTAAGAAACAACGAATTCAGCCTTGAGAACTTAGCTATGGGCATAAAAGAAGCACACGCTCTAGGTAAAAAGTTCTACGTAGTAAGCAACATTGCTCCCCACAACAGTAAGCTAGGTACCTACTTAAAAGATATTTCACCAGTAATTGCTATGAAGCCCGATGCGTTAATTATGTCAGACCCAGGGCTTATTATGATGGTACGCGACGCCTTCCCTGAAATGCCTATTCACCTAAGTGTACAGGCTAATGCAGTGAACTATGCCACGGTGAAGTTTTGGCAGAAGCAAGGCATAGAGCGCGTTATTTTGTCGCGAGAGCTCTCTTTGGAAGAAATTGAAACTATTCGCGAGCATGTTCCAGACATGGAATTGGAAGTGTTTGTGCATGGCGCGCTTTGTATGGCGTATTCGGGGCGCTGCTTATTGTCTGGATATATGAATAAACGCGATCCTAATCAGGGCACTTGTACCAATGCTTGTCGATGGTCTTACGATGTTAAGGCAGGCGAGGAAAACGAAACTGGCGACATCGTTCTAACCAATGAGATTAATAAGGCAGTTACAGCACCTCAAGTGGTAATTCCTACCCTTGGTGAAGGCACGCCAAGCTCCCAAGTGTTTATGTTAGAAGAAAAAGAAAAGCCTGGAGAACTGATGCCAGCTTTTGAAGACGAACATGGCACCTATATTATGAATTCTAAAGATTTGCGTGCCGTGCAACATGTTGGCAGGTTAACCCAAATGGGCGTGCATAGTTTAAAAATAGAAGGCCGCACTAAATCACATTACTACTGTGCCCGAACCGCTCAAGTCTATAGAAAAGCAATTGACGACGCGGTTGCAGGAAAGCCATTCGATAATTCGTTAATGGGAAGTTTGGAAAGCTTAGCCCATCGAGGTTATACCGAAGGTTTCTTGCGTCGCCATGCGCACCACGCGTATCAGAACTATGAGTATGGCCACTCAGTCAGCGATAAACAGCAATTTGTTGGTGAAGTGATTGATCGTTGTGAAGAGTCTGGCTATGCAATTATAAACGTTAAAAATAAATTCTGTGTAGGTGACTCGCTTGAGTTGATGACGCCAAGCGGCAACATTACCTTTACTCTAAATGAGATGCTGGATAAGAGAAACCATTCTATTACGGATGCTAAGGGTTCAGGACACCAAGTAAGAATACCGATACCTGGCGATGTGTCTCTAAATTTTGCCCTACTGCTGCGAAACCTAGATGAAGGCGTTGATACCCGCAACCCGTTTCGAAAAGCACCTAGTGCAGTAACACTCGAAAACGCGAGCGAGGCATAATGCATGGCACTGCTTATTCTTAATAGCTGCATTAACTGCGACATGTGCGAACCCGAATGCCCTAATGCCGCTATAAGCATGGGTAATAAAGTGTATGAAATAGACCCGTTACGCTGTACAGAATGCGTGGGGCATTACGATGCACCTACTTGCGTAGCGGTATGCCCTATCGATGTGGTTAAGCCCGACCCGAACAATAGAGAGTCACTAGACGAGCTGGCCGAAAAGTTTGTTCGTTTAAATAGTTAGCTATGAAGTAAGTCAGCGAGTTAATTGTACTTCTCGAAGAATTCCCTTGAATCATGACCAAGAGTGATCACTAATTGCGGTACAGTTTGAATTGGCACTTACTAATAAGGGTTTTATTTTGAAGTTTGCCTCTCGCGCTACGGCGATCTCTCCGTTTCTTGCTATGGCCTATGGCGAAAAAGCCACGACACTAGAACAGCAAGGTAAAGATGTTATAAGACTTAATTTAGGCGAGCCTGATTTCGGCGCACCCGCGGCAGTACTCGCGGCAATGAAAGAAAGCTTGAGTGCCCCAGATTTTCCCTATACCTCAGCGCTGGGCATGCCTGAACTACGTGAAGCCATTGCACGCTTTTATGAAGTTAAACATGGCGTAGCGGTAAGCCCTTCTAGAGTGGTAGTGACCGCTGGGGCTTCTGGCGCTTTGCTTTTGGCGAGTGCTGCCTTGGTTGAACCAGGCGACAACGTGATATTGGGCGACCCGTCTTACCCCTGTAATCGACGTTTTTTAAACGCATTTGGCGCAAAGGTAACGCTGGTGCCAACACGCAGTGAGGATAACTTTCAGCTAACCGCAACAAGTGTTGCCGATAATTGGAAGCACAACACGAAAGGTGTACTTATTGCCACACCTGCCAATCCTACTGGTACGGTTATAGATGCAGAAGAGTTGACTAAAATTGGCGAGTACTGCAAATCCAAAGGTGGCTTTTTAATTGTTGACGAAATTTACTTGGATCTATCGCTTTCGGCTGATCTTGATATACGCAATGATACATTCGCTTCCCAATCGACCTTGGGCACTGATACCACACTTCAAACCGTACTTGCCAATGCACAGCTTGAAGAAACAGTGGTCGTAATAAACAGTTTTTCCAAATATTTTGGTATGACCGGCTGGCGTCTTGGCTGGTGTGTGATACCTGAAGCGATGACGCCCATCGTTGAAAAGCTCGCGCAGAATTTGTTTATTTGCCCCTCTACCCTCTCGCAAAAGGCTGCTCTTGCGTGCTTTACACCAGAAGCATTGGCGCAATGCGAGCGAAACCGCCATACGCTGGAAAAGCGTGCTTCCCTTGTTTTTAGTGCACTTGAAAATATGGGGCTTGGTTTAGATGCAAAGCCTGACGGTGCGTTTTACGCCTACATCAATATTAAGCACACAGGGCTAAGTGCAATTGAATTTTGTGATGCCCTACTTTCACAACATCATGTAGCGCTTACGCCGGGTAATGATTTTGGTGAGCACAATGCCAACCATTACGTAAGACTGTCTTTCGCCACTAGCATTGAGCGCTTGGAGGAAGGGCTTTCACGGCTGGCTGAGTTTGTAGAATCATTAAGCTAACGGTTTTTTATGCTCACCATTTAATTTCGTGAATAGACAAATATTACCGAAAAAAATGATAGATATGGGTGCTTGTGCGTATATTGAGTAACGCATATTGATGACACGTGTCGAAACGAAATAAAACAGGACAAAACAATGAGTAACGAACGGGAATTTGATGTAGTTATTTTCGGTGCTACAGGTTTTACGGGCAAATTAGTAGCTGAATATTTTCAGGCGCAGTATGGCAGCGACAGCAGTGTAAAATGGGCAGTTGCTGGTCGTAACGAAGCAAAGCTTAACGATGTAAAACAGGAGTTAGGCATTAGTGATAGTGTAGCTAGCATTGTAGCCGATGGTGACGATGCCGAAGCACTCGATGCCATGACAAAGCGCACGGCGGTAGTACTTACCACTGTTGGTCCATACCAAATTTACGGCGAAAAATTACTTTCTGCGTGCGTCGATAACGGCACTGGCTATACGGATTTATGTGGTGAGCCAGCGTGGATGCACCAAATGATCAACAAATATGAAGCGAAAGCCAAAGAAACCGGCGCTAACATTGTGTTCTCGTGTGGCTTTGACTCTGTTCCTTTTGACCTTGGTGTGCACTACCTTCAAGAACATGCCAAGAAGCAAACTGGCGATGTCATTGAATATGTAAAAGGTCGCGTTCGTAAAATGCAGGGCACGTTCTCTGGCGGTACGGCTGCCAGTTTAAAAGCGACCATGGCGGCTGCGCACAAAGATAAGTCTGTCATGGCTGCGCTTATAAACCCGCACTCATTAACCGATGGTGCGTCAAATCAGCCACAGCCCGATGGCAACAAACCTTACTTCGATGAGCAGCTAGGTTCATGGGTGGCACCATTTATTATGGCGGCCATCAATACTAAAAACGTTCATCGAACGAACTATCTGGGCGGATACAACTACGGCAAGAACTTTCAGTATGACGAAATGTTGATGACCGGCCCAGGCGAGAAAGGTGAAGCCATGGCGAATCACGTTGCCAAAGATAAGTCGCTTGCAAGTGATGATGGCCCTAAACCAGGTGAAGGCCCGAGCAAAGAAGAGCGCGAAAATGGCTTTTACGATGTGATGTTTGTGGGCACAGCTAAAAATGGAGACATGCTTGCCGTATCGGTAAAAGGCGACAAGGATCCAGGCTACGGCTCTACCAGTAAAATGATTTCAGAATCTGCCCTTTGCTTATGCAAAGACGTTAGTTTATCTGGTGGTTTCTTCACACCTGCGGCAGCACTCGGTAACAAGCTTATCAGCCGTTTAGAAGATAAAGCAGGCTTAACGTTTACTATCGAGAAGTAGCCATTCAAAAAACGAAGGCTGAACCCAAATTGCGCTCAGCCTTTTCTCTCTGCGCTAGGTGTTATTGTTGTTTTTTAAGCGAGTACCGCTTTTAATGCTTTAACGCACGCGTCAGTTTCTTCAGGTGTACCTACACTAATACGTGACCAGGAGTCGTACCCAGGCCATGTGCGCCCTACAACCTTTATACCTTGAGCTTTCATCTTTTCTGAAAATTTATCGTGCGGCATGCCCGTATCTATGTAAATAAAATTCCCTTGTGGATTTGGCGCAAACCGCTGCTTTAACTCTTTGGCTACTTTCACTAACTTTTCGCGCTCAGTTTTAATGCGTGAGCGCATCGTGTCTAAGTTCTCATGGTCATCCATACTCGCCATACCCGCTACTAATGCTAAGTAGTTCACACCACCCATGCGCAGCATACCGCCCATTGTTTTAGCTTGCTCAGCAGGCATGATGGCGTAACCTAGACGCTGGCCCGCCATGGCGTGAATCTTAGAGAAAGTGCGGCAAATCACCACATTGTACCCTTCAGCTACTAACTTTGATTGCACATTAGCGGGGTAAGCATCAGACATTTCAATGTAGGCTTCGTCAATGAAGACTTGCGCTTTCTTCGATACGCGTTTAGCAAAAGCGGTAAGCTTCTCTGCATCTACCATGCTACCTGTCGGGTTATTTGGATTGCATACATACACGGCGGTAGTATCTTCGGTTACCGCTGCTTCAATGGCATCCAGATCAAAGGTCATATCGTTGGCTAGCGGCACGTAGGTCACATCTGCCCCCATGAACTCAGCGCCCCGTGGTACGCCTTCGTAGGTTGCCATAGACGTAACCAGCCTGTTGCCGTTTTTGGTGATCCAGTCAGCATAGCCAAACAGAATAGGTGAAGAGCCGTTTGTGATAACGATTTGATCAGCAGATACGCCTTCTTGCTTAGCAATTTTTTGCGCTAACACTTCCACCGTAGCGTCGGTATAACGCGCTAGGTTTAATAGCTCGCTTTGCATTGCCTTTGCGGCTTTTTTCGAGGGCCCAAAAGCATTTTCATTCGACGATAGGCGAATAAGACCATCGTTTACATTAGGGGTAGCGGATGGAAAGTGTTCAGTTTGCATACCTGCGGCACGAAGGTCGCCCATAATACTGTCAACGCTGGTACTTAGCGCTACTGCTCCTGCACCTAATCCCACTGACTTTAACCAATTACGCCGTGAAGAATTCACGGTGCTCTGTTGCTCATTTTTATTCATATTTCGCTCTGCCTTCCGTCTACTTTCACTTTAGACTAAAGGCTTAATTTTGAACGCGCAATAGCATAAAGACCCTAACCCATTGACATTAATGCACTTTTTACGTGCATATGGCGCACTAAAATTGACAACATACGAAGTTTTAACGCGTTAAGCCGTTACATTGCGGTGCAGCGTTATTTTGTGGTTTTTGGCGTTTGCGATGAATGACATTTTTTCTGATGTTAAAGGCGTAGCACTCTCTTGCTATTGGTTCTTCGCACTTGAAGCCTGCCTTTTAAACGACTGTGTAATCCATCTATATAAATACAAAGTAAAAATTACGACGAAACATTCATCGATTACCCAGTGTGCAAAACAGGAGTTAAATATGGCTAAGGACCACGGTAACCAAATTAAAAACGACGATACTTACGAAGCCCTTCGCGACGAAGGCTATAGCAAAGAGAAGTCGGCGCGCATTGCCAATGCGCAAGCAAATAGCAAACAAACGCCTTCTAAAGATGGTGGAAAAGGCCAAAAGTACGAGGATCGCACTAAAGAGGAACTGTATCAAAAGGCCAAGGAAGTGGGTATTGAAGGTCGCTCTAAAATGAGCAAAGACGAATTAATTGATGCTCTTCGTAATCACTAGAAATATCACTTTGGCCGTTACGACGTACCGTTAACGGTATGCAACAACGGCCAGCATTAAATTTGAGCGCTTACGTATTATCAATGCCCCGCTACTGCGCCTTCCACTGTTCATATTCAAGCTGCGCTTTGCGCATTTTAATCATTAACTCGGTCAGTTCAGGGTCTTTCTTAATGACCTTTTCCATATAGGCAAAAGACTCATTTCTTTCATCAACCGTTAAGTCCTCGATATCTTTCATGGTTGGCTTAGGCATTTGCTGTCTAAGCGCCTGTTGAGTTTCCTTATACATTCGGTCAAGCGCATACTGAGGATAGCAGACAGTCTTCTTGATTCGGCTATTTATAAATGATTCCTTTCTGCATTTTACTTTGAATTTTTTGTTGTCCGCTAGATCGTTAAAGCGTCTAAAAAAATCCAATTCCGTTCGCTGGATTTTGCGTAGGAAAAAACCACTATTCTTATTGACTTTTCCTTTTACCTCAATGACTTCTACATCCTTGGGGTCAACAAACTCTTCTTTGTCGCTAGTTTGTGACGTGGCGCTAGCCATGCCGCCAATAAATACACCAGCCACCAATATTAATGAAAACCGTGAGGGAGAAGCGAAATTGATGCGTTTTATAAGATTCACAGGATGCCTCCTTGCTTTCCTATTAGATAAAAATAAAGGTACTGGAGGTTTTAACCTCCCGTATTAAGTTTCTATTTCGAGTACTAATTTGTGACTTAGGTAAGTCAAGGCAACTAATTTTAGAAATGTAAGCATTTGTGAACCTGTTGCGGCTTATACAGCTTTGATGGGTAAGGAAAGCCATAGAGGGGTAACGATGCAGGGCTGCGAAAACACCAAGGGCGGCGGGAACCGAATCATGGCTCACTCTCGGCAGTACCTCGCCTTAAAATGAAATAAATTCATATAAAAATGAAATTAAGTCATTTTTATTCATATTTAAACACGCGTATAACGTACTCATAGCTTTTACAGCATTCTCAATACTCGGTTTAATTTTAGGAATAGAAGCGCATTCTCATGAACAACAACGTGAACACAGATTTCTCTTTTACCATAAACAGCGTTCAGTTTAATGAAGATTATCGCCCTTCAGACAACACACGCATCACCACTAATTTCGCTAATTTAGCCCGCGGAGAACGCCGCAAAGAAAATTTGCGCGATGCACTGAGCATGATCAATAACCGCTTTAATGCATTGGCGAGCTGGGATAATGAAAATGGCAATCGCTATGCAGTTGAACTTGAAATCGTTTCGGTAGATATCGATGTAGAGGGTAACGGCAACACATTCCCAACTATCGAAATCTTACAAACCAATATAATTGACAAAAAAACGGGTAAACGTACCCAAGGTATAGTGGGAAACAACTTCTCGTCTTATGTCCGCGATTATGACTTTAGCGTTCGTCTATCTAATCACAATCGTGGCCAGTCGTCGTTCAGCGTCCCTACCGATTTTGGTGATCTGCACGGAAAACTGTTTAAGTGTTTCGTTAATTCAGAAGCCTATAAAGCACATTTTTCAAAACTGCCGGTCATTTGTTTAAGCGTTTCTGATAATAAAACCTACCGCAGAACAGAAAACCAGCATCCTGTATTAGGTGTGGAATATCAGCCTAATGAATCGTCATTAACTGAACAGTATTTTAAAAAGATGGGCTTAAATGTGCGCTATTTCATGCCACCAAATAGTGCAGCTCCTTTTGCGTTTTATTTCTTTGGTGACTTGCTAAATGACTACACCAATTTAGAGCTTATCAGCACTATTGCTACGATGGAGACCTTCCAAAAAATTTATCGCCCTGAGATTTATAACGCTAACGCTCAGGCAGGTTTAAGCTTCAAACCAAACTTGAAAAATAGCGATCACTCAGTGACTCGCATTGTTTATGACCGTGAAGAGCGGACTCATCTAGCCGTTGAACAGGGCAAGTTCGTAGAAGAAAACTTTATAAAGCCTTATCAACACAAGTTAGCGCAATTCACAGCAAGCTACGCTTGATAAGTTCATTTAGATAATTGCGATATTCAAACCGCACACGTTGCGACAGCGAAACTATGATAAGGGCAGCACGTTCTGCCCATCACGCATCCATACGAATTATTGATTAGAAGAAAGCGAATCACATGACAAAATTACTCCCCACCTCTATTGCAGGCAGTCTTCCAAAACCATCGTGGCTTGCACAGCCTGAAACCCTGTGGTCGCCGTGGAAGCTAGAAGGTGAAGCATTAGAGGAAGGCAAAAAAGACGCGCTTCGCGTTACCCTTCAGGAACAGACCGTATCAGGCATCGATATTGTGTGTGACGGTGAGCAAACCCGTCAGCATTTTGTAACTACCTTTATTGAGCACCTTGACGGTGTTGATTTTGAAAACCGTAAAACCGTACGTATTCGCAATCGCTACGACGCTAGCGTACCTGTCGTAACCCAAGCGGTTACACGGCCAAAATCAGTGTTCGTTGAAGACGCAAAGTTCTTAAGGAGCCAAACCGATCAGCCCATAAAATGGGCGTTACCTGGCCCTATGACAATGGTTGATACGCTGTACGACGACCATTATAAAAGTCGCGAAAAACTTGCATGGGAGTTTGCCAAAATACTAAACCAAGAGGCGAAGGAGCTTGAGGCTGCTGGTGTTGACATTATCCAGTTTGATGAACCTTCGTTTAACGTATTTTTCGATGAAGTCAATGAATGGGGTATTGCCGCATTAGAAAGAGCCATTGAAGGGCTTAAATGCGAAACTGCAGTGCACATTTGCTACGGATATGGCATCAAAGCCAACACCGAATGGAAGAAGACATTGGGCTCTGAGTGGCGACAATATGAAGAAAGCTTTCCTAAGCTAGCAAAATCTAATATCGATATGGTCTCGCTGGAGTGCCATAACTCTCATGTACCCATTGAGCTAATCTCGCTTCTTAAAGGCAAAAAAGTGATGGTGGGCGCTATTGATGTTGCAACTGACACAATAGAGACACCAGAAGAAGTAGCAGCTACATTACGTGAAGCATTAAAGTACGTGGATGCCGACAAACTCTACCCTTGTACAAACTGTGGTATGGCCCCCCTTTCCCCCCTTTCTCGACAGGTTGCTCGTGGCAAGCTTGAAGCGCTCAGCGCAGGTGCTGAAATAGTAAGACAGGAATTACTGCGTAAACTCAGCGCTTAATAGAACGCCCTTCTAATTCGATCACTAATGGCCTACTTAAATGTAGGCTTTTTTATAAATCAAAAAAACATAAAATTAACGCATTCCCTTATATGCAATTTCCCCCTCAACCCCTTATATTTAAACCCAAACTAAAGCTGTAAAGATTAACGTGCAAACAAACCATTAAAATTAAAGTAACAACTCCCTTTTTGAATTAAAACCAGCGACGAAACACCGTTAATACAAGTTAAAAATACAGAACTCTTAACTTAACGCATTAAACTTAGCCACTTAGCACAAAAATAACACAAAATACAATTAAAACAATGTATTAACAACAATCACAATTACCCAAAAGTTCTGTTTTAAAAAAAAACACCTTACATCACAATTTGACCAAATGGTGAAATAAAAGGCAATTCAAGATTATTATTAATACTAAAAAGCATTAATATAAACAAAATCTACTATTTACACTTTATTTAATTAAACGTTAATAAATTCAAGGTGGATTTTTAATTCATCCCAAAAAATTGATTTATTTAACACTAGATAATTAGAATGCGCGCCCACCACCACATAAGTAAAAACCACGCATGTAATTTGGCCAGCCCTTGCCTATTTACGGGGCGTTATCCAACAACAAGCACGTAAATCTAATTACTAGGAACAATCCATGAAAAAAATTGCAACTGCAGTTCAGTTAGCATTAGCGGGAAGCGTCGCGTTGACCTCAAGCAACGTTCTTGCACAAGACTCAACAAATGAAGGCGTTGATGTTGAGAAAATTCAAGTTACCGGCTCTCGTATTTCACGCCAAGGCGCTATTGCCCCATCACCCGTAACTGCCATTTCTGGCGAATCGCTGCTTAAGTCAGGCGCGATGAATATTGGTGAAGTTCTTAATGAGTTGCCTTCGCTTGCAAACACTTTTTCATTAAGCAATTCAGGCCAATATATTGGTACCGCTGGGCTAAATATTCTTGACCTTCGCGGTATGGGCACAGACCGTACACTTGTATTGGTAGATGGCAAGCGTCACGTTTCTTCCTCCGCTGGCTCTGCTGCGGTTGATACAAATACGATCCCTACTTCATGGATTGAGCGCGTTGAGATCGTTACCGGCGGTGCTTCTGCTGTTTACGGTGCTGACGCAGTAACCGGTGTTGTTAACTTCATTCTTAAAAAGAAAATTGAAGGTTTTGACATGAGCGCAACGCAAGGCTTTGCGCAAGAAAATGGTTATAAGAATAATAAGTACCAAGCATCTTACGGCTATAACTTTGACAATGACCGCGGCAATATCGCTTTTGCAGCCGAATACAGTTCTCAAGAAGCGCTTGAAGCCCTAGATAACCCTTGGACTGCCACATCTTATCGTAATATGAGCTTTGAAAGCATCATGGGTTATGAGCGAAGCGAAGAACAATTAAATTCTACGGCTTTTCCTGATAACTTTTACACTGCCAATGCGGATTACTATACGCTGAATAATGCGGGCGTATTCGGCGGCAGTACTAAAACCTTTAATGCAAATGGTTCAATCCGAGACATTTACACGGGCAATCAAGTAGATGGAGCTTTCTGCGCAAACTGTGATTCTTTTAACCTTCGTCAGTTTACGCAACTTCAGCCTGAATTCGATCGCACTAACCTAAATGCAAAGGGTAACTACGAACTTAATGACGATACGACCGTGTATGCACAGGCTAAATATGCGCGTACCCGAGCAATTACGGTTGGTCAGCCTGCTTTCTTCTATGGTGATGCAGAGACGACTATTTACCGCAACAACGCGTTTTTAGACGAGAGCGTTGCGACTTACATGGATGAAAATAATCTAGACAGTATTCAGCTTAACCGCATGATGACTGACTTAGGTAGACGCACCGAAGCAGATGAACGTGAAACATACCGCTACGTGCTGGGCGTTGAAGGCTACCTGGGCGATGAATGGAGCTACGAAGCATTTGTAAACTACGGTAAAACAGAGCTTGAACGTGAGAACCGTAACAACCTTGTTCTGCAAAAATTCGAGAATGCACTAAATGCAGTAACCGACAGTGATGGGAACATTGTTTGCGCGTCAGGAAGTGATGATGGCTGTGTACCACTTAATATCATGGGTTTTGGTCAGCCTTCGCAAGAAGCGATTGATTACGTAAACACCACCTCAGTTGGCACAAGCAAAATTGAACAGTACAACGCGGGCGCAACCATCGCTAATTCTGGTATTTATGAATTACCAGCAGGATACGTTGGCTTTGCAGCGGGCGTGGAATACCGTAAAGAAAAAAGCGAGATAGAAGAACCTGATAATGCAGCAGGCACCTTCTTTAACACACTAGGTGAAGATAAAGGCGAGTATGATGTTTCTGAAGTATTCACTGAAGTTACTCTTCCGCTACTTGCAGATCTACCTGGGGTAGAGATGCTAACCTTTGATACCGCTGCGCGTATTGCCAACTACTCTTCTATTGGTAACGCGAAAAGCTGGAAGCTTGGCTTAGACTGGAAGGTGTATGAAGATTTACGTCTTCGTGCCACAAAGTCATCAGCACTGCGCGCGCCAAACATTGGTGAGCTTTACGGTGAAGCTAGCCAAACATTTTTCCGCGTAAGCGATCCGTGCCGCACTGATAACCTTGCAGATTTAGCCAATGCGGACCAGCGCATTGCAAATTGCGCTGCGTTAGGTATTCCTGCTGATTTCAACTCTGATTACGACTCAGCAACGCTAGAGGGCGTAAACGGTGGCAATATCGATTTGCAAGCGGAAAAGTCTATATCTAAAACATTGGGTATGGTTTACACACCAAGCTGGTTCAAGGGCTTTACGGCTACAGTTGATTATTGGGAAATTGAACTAACAGACGCAATTTCTTCCATTGACGGGCAAACAATTTTGGACCGTTGTGTTGACTCTGAATCGGGTATTAACAATGTATACTGTGGCCTTGTTGACCGCGATGGAACTACCGGTGAAATTACTCAGATTAGAAGCTACGCATTAAATATTGCAGGTCAAGAAGCTAAAGGTGTCGACTTTGAATTGGGCTATGATTTTGACGCGTTAGAAGGTGCCTTCCGTACAAGCTTAATTGCGACATACCTTAAAGATCGCAAAGAATTCCCATTCCAAGACAACCCTGAGGTGTTTTATCAGTACGCTGGCACTGCAGGTGAATCTGATTGGCAAGGTGTATTCACCATTAACTATAGTCGTGGTGATTGGGAAGCGAGCTGGAAAACTCGTTACCTAGAACGTTCGAGCATATACGATAACCAAGCGTTAGCGCGTAACCCTAACCCAAGCAACCGTATGGAACTGCCTTCATACGCAGTGACTGACGTAACCGCAGGTTACAATTTTGCGAATGGCATAAGCCTAACTGTAGGTATCGATAACCTGTTTAACCGAGCCTTACCGACAGGTACAACGGGCACTGGTTCAACAGACGGTGCGTACGACAACATTGGCCGCTTCGGGTATATTACCGTAGCGTACAAGATGTAATTTAGGTTTTATCAACAAAGACAAAAACGGCGCTCATTAGCGTCGTTTTTTATTATGAAGTTAACATTTCGTCATTTTATCGCTATATAAGCGTTTGTATGGTTGCCATTCTCATAGTGCTCGAAGTGTATTGAAAACGTGCTTTCATACTCGGCACCTCCTTCTATGAAGTAGCGCCAAACATCGCTCAATGCATCGATGGCAATTGGCCAACATTTCACCTTGTCGCGAAAAAACGAGATACTTTCCCTTATCAACGAGCATTTCAATTTTAGAACAAATATAATCCGGTTTTGTCTCATCCAGGTTGCAATATATTGTGAATCAACGTTTTTTACTTGCCATAGTCGCCGTGCTTCTGGCGATGGTAACCATACAGTCTGGTGCATCATTTGCGAAGCAGCTCTTTCCTGTAGTTGGCCCTGAAGGCACCAGTGCTCTTCGAGCGTTTTTCGCCGCAGTAGTATTAACTATTATTTTTAGGCCTTGGAGAGCACGTTTAAGTGCGAAAGGATGGCGTAATGTTATTTTCTACGGCGCTTGCTTAGGCGCAATGAATATCATCTTCTATCTTGCGATTGAGCGCATTCCCCTTGGCATAGGTGTTGCGCTTGAGTTCACCGGGCCGTTGGCTGTGGCGTTTTTTAGTGCCAGAAAGAAGCGAGACTTTGCTTGGGCTATTTTAGCCGTTGCCGGCGTTTGTTTGTTGCTTCCCGATATTGGCGGTGCGTCTGCTGAAAGTTTAGATCCGGTCGGCGTTATTTTTGCGCTTACTGCTGGTGCTTTTTGGGCCGGCTACATCGTATTTGGAAATAAAACAGGTAGCGAAGGCTCAGGTGGTATTACCGTTACTTTAGGCATGTTGGTAGCCGCTATGTGTGTGGTGCCCATAGGCGTGGTTAGCCAAGGTAGTGCTTTACTATCGACACACGCCATATTCATCGGCTTTGCAGTAGGGATATTTTCGTCAGCTATCCCATATACCTTAGAAATGAGTGCTATGCGCAACATGCCTAAGCAAACTTTCAGCATTATGATGAGTGTTGAACCTGCCGTCGCGGCTATAGCAGCATTCATCATTATTGATGAAACCCTTACGCTTTCTCAGTGGTTTGCCGTGGCTATGGTTGTCATTGCTACCGCAGGAAGCTCTGCTACTCAGAAACAAGTAGTGCAACAAAAACAAATTGAAACCCTATCTTAGGGTTTCAAGTTTACTTTCCATTTTTACCACTCTAATCCTCCTTTTTTGTGAACTCAGACCTTATCCAATTCGTTAAACAACGATGTAGATTGTTAAATTAACGGCACTGGGAGAAACGATGAAACATTACGCAGTAAACACAGAAGTGGAATGGAAGTGGGGTAGCGGCAGTGCCACGGGCAATATCAGAGAAAAATTTACTAGCGATGTTGAGCGCACAATTAAAGGTTCTACGGTAAAGCGCGAGGCAAGCGATAGTGACCCTGCCTATCTCATTGAACAGAGCGACGGCACAAAAGTGTTAAAATCTCATAGCGAAATTACGAAATCGTCTTAACCTACCTTTCGCACTTTTTTGAAAAGAATGCGGCCTTCTTTGACCACCAAGAGCGATGTTGTTAACGTGGCAAAGTCGCGCATTTGAATTAAGGCTGCTTCGCAAAGGCGTAAGTCAGCTTGCAGTCGATGTATTTTAGCAATTTGTTTACCACCCTCGGCACGGCAATATCACCGTTAGCAGTTTTTGATTCCACATGAATATCGCAGTCATCATATTGAATTTGCTGGCGAATAACGTAATCGTTGAGTTCGTCGAACAGGCTTTCTTTTAAAGGAACCATGCCGATGAACGCATCTGAGCCTTTTTCATCAACAAGTTCTTCACGTTTAATAAAGTAAGCACCTTCAATTTCTCGCTTTAGCGTATAAGCCTGCATGGCATCTAATTTTGTTAAGCGAAAGTGCACGCTTATTTGGGGTTCTGTCACTGTATATCTCTGTTTCTCTTTCGAAGTTTATCTAAACGGTTACCGCTTTATTTCCACTTTCCAAGGCGGGTTCACTCTATTCTCTCCTGCCCAGTACAGCTTTATTTTGTTGCCAGATGGATCTCTTAAAATGGCCTCTTTCCAAAGGTAGCGCTGCTGCGTTGGCGGCTGCTCAAAATGAATACCTTTTTCTACAAGTGAGGTATACAGCTCGTCTAGCGCCTCGTGTTCGAAATAAATCACACTGTGATTTTGAGCACTTTCGTCCTCTAAAGAGAGCGAAAAAGTAGATGAGCCTTTAGGACACGTAAATCTGGCATAATGCGGTGTATCTACAATTTGAGTAAACCCAAGTGTAAGGTAAAACTCCACCGCTTCGACCATATTGGTCACGGGTAATGTAACTTGGTTCAGTTCCATGAAGGCCTGCTCCTTTTGTAAAATTTTGAAAGACGCCAGCCTAGCGGTTTTCACCTAAAAGGTCAGCGTCTAGTCACTATCATCGTTACACTATCAAAAATAACGTGGCTGCTGTGGCCGCGCCCATTGTGAGGTTAAACTGCCGTCTTCGAATTGGCGAACTCAGCCACACTCGAATTTTTGCGCCAACTGCCGCCCACAGCGAGATGCTTGGAAAACCAATCACGGCAAAAGCGGTAACAATCGCAATACCTGATTGGGTGTAGTGCTCGCCAGGCAGTGAAAACGTGCCTACGCTGGCTAACGCCATCATCCATGCTTTGGGGTTTATCAGTTGAAATAGTGCCCCCTCCCACCACTTGAGCGGCCCTTGGCGTTTGGTCGATTTAATTTTGTTTTCTACCAGATCTACTGGCTCATCTACGGGGCCAGTAGCAATTTTGAATGCTAACCATAGCAGATAAGCCACCCCAAGTAGCTTAAGTACACTGTAAAGCACAGGAAATATATTAAACAGCGCACCAATGCCCAGCAGTGTGCTTACCATCAGCCCCGCAACACCAATCACAATTCCCAGCATGTGCGGCAGCGAACGTCTGTAGCCGTATTGTGCGCCAGAGGCCAATAGCATCATATTATTTGGGCCAGGCGTCACCGTACTGATAAATGCGAATGTTGAAAGTGCAATGAGAAGAGATGTTTCCATGACTGTCCTTATGTATTGAGGTAAGCAGTGCGCTTCTTAGTTCAAAAGAAGACCGATAAGCTAAACGCTTGTGTTTCACTAACACAATACAATCATATTTTTGTATGCATCATACCCACACATTTTTAAAAACAGCCATACAGTTTACTTATATTAACTTCTGTATGGTAGTAATTACGTCAATCTGTATGGTTAAAAGCAATCATTAACTAATATATAGTTATCTGTATGCAGATGACTTCATAAGAATCGAGGTTGCGATGACGCTATACGAAACATTAGCCGATGAACTCAAAGCCCAAATAGCGCGGGGCGTGTTTGAAGTGGGAAATAAATTACCTTCGGTTAGGCAGTTGTCAACAGAACATGGAGTGAGTATCGCCACCGTACAGGAAGCATACCGTGTATTGGAGGCTCAGCAGCTGGTAGAGGCAAAACCTAAATCGGGCTATTTTGTCGCTCGTAGCATATCAATAGATAACACCCCACGCATGACTAAGCCACCGCAACGCCCTATGGACGTGACTCAATGGGAAGATGTGCTAGACACCTTGCTAAATACCTTCAATAAAGATCACGACACTAAAACACTGTGTCAGTTTCAGCATGCCATGCCGAACATGACTGCCAAAACCCTCAAACCGCTTATAAAACGTTTACACGAACTCACTAAACATCGCGCCTTAGATGGCATGATTTACGGTGACGTAAAGGGTGATGAAAGTCTGCGAAAACAATTGAGCCGACTGGCTGCAGCATCGGGCTGTGTGCTGCAAAGCGATGAGTTTATTGTGACTTCTGGCTGCCAAGAGGCGCTGTCGGTGTGTCTTCGTGCTGTGGCGAGTGCTGGGGATGTGATTGCGGTAGAATCACCCGGATTCTACGGTGCCATGCAGGCTATCAAGGGCGCCGAGTTAAAAGCGTTAGAGATCCCTACCGATTCTGAAACAGGACTGAGTTTAGAAGCGTTAAAGCTAGCACTTGATCAATGGCCAATAAAGGCCATCTTAGTCGCACCAACGGTAAATAACCCTCAGGGCTTCGTAATGCCTGAGGCAAAAAAACAAGCGTTATACGAATTAGCCAGAGAGTACGACGTGGCCATTATCGAGGACGATATTTATGGCGATATTGCCTATTCTTATCCTCGTCCTAAAACCATCAAATCGTTTGATGAGGACGGACGAGTGTTGCTGTGTTCTTCGTTTTCCAAGACGCTGGCGCCTGGCTTTCGCGTGGGCTGGATAGCGCCGGGAAGCTACAGAAATAAAGTGCTCCACGTTAAATATGTCAGCAGCTCTATGTGCCCCACTCTGCCCCAATTGGCTATTGCCAGTTTCATTGAACAAGGTGGCTATGACAAACATATTCGGGCCATGCGTCAATATTATTTAAGTGCACGAGATGCCCTACGCGCAGATATTAAGCGTTTTTTTCCTGCTGATACCTGTATTAGTTATCCTCAAGGAGGCTATGTACTGTGGGTAGAGCTTAGCAGTTGTTACGACTCGGTTAAGCTTGCCGATGAAGCGAAGCAGCATGGTATTTATATCGCGCCCGGTCAACTTTTTTCAGCAACAGGAAAATATCGACATTGCCTGCGCTTCAATTTTATTGATAGTACTCAGGCCGCGCGAACAGAAGCTATAAAGCATCTTGGCGAGTTACTTTTAGCGCAGGAGGTCTAATTCGGAGGTAGGACGCCTAAACCAAAGAGCAGTTGATCCACATCAACGCAGCCTTGCTATAAGTCCACCACAATAAAAGCATCAGAACTACCATGCGAAACTTTGTATGCTTACGCTAGTGAATAATACAGATGCAAATGATGACATTGTGCCTGAAGCACATGGGTTATACCGGCTACACTTAAAACCAAACACCCAAATGGCAATAGAGACCAAGCCCGTTTTCGGCGCCAATATTACACTACACAGCAGTGTTTTAAAGCACGACAATTTTGTAGCAACGCCAGACAATATTTTGGGTTGGCTGGATCACTTCGGTTTGTCTCACTTTGTCATAAAACCAGAAACAAATAAAACAGACGCCACCGATACATCTGTGCTTTTGCCGTCTCAATTTTTAAAGGCTGAAGGCGGTATTTTACGCGTTACATCGCCCACGCGTATTTATGTAATAGGCAAAACCCCCATTGATATAAATAAGCGTGGCCTGTGCCTTTTTACGCCTGTGAAATAACCCCACAGAAATGTACTCTGACCCCCAAATTTTGGGGTCAGAGTACATTTTTTATTTAGTTTCTGGGCTGGCGTAAGAATTATCCTCAAGATGATGACTAATCGCCTCAGACAACCCAGAATAACGCTTATCCACCCGTTGAACCATGTGGCTGAATGTAGCGTTATCTGAAATGATTAAACAGCCGTCTTTGGCACGGGTTAATCCTGTATACACTAACCCTCGGTGAAAGAGGTTTGCAGCTTTATCGCTATCAGGTTTTGGCAAGATGAGTACAACCTGATTAAATTCAGAGCCCTGTGATTTGTGAATGGTCATGGCGTAAACAGTTTCAAACTGTGGCACTCTTGAAAGCGAAATGCTGCGTAACGCTTGCTTCTGCTCCTGTTGTGTCTGGCCCTGATTTAGCTGCTTTTGACTTAAAAGCTCATCCCCACTATCTCCTGAACCTAGCGGTGCTTTTTGTCCTGTTGCTTGGCTATCTTGATAAAACCACGCATAAAGCTTTCCCTTATTGTCTGGCCAGATTACGCCAACCTCGCCGTTTGATAGTCGCTGAGGGTGATGATTCTTTACAATCATGATGGGCTGGCCTTGATAAAAGTGCCCTTCCCGCTTTCTGATCTTGTGCTTAATAGCATCGAACACTAAAGTATTGAGCCCTTCTACGCCCATTGCGCCTTTGCGAACGGGTGTTAGCCACCTAACAACATTCAAGCGATTAAGCGCCTCTTCAGCGCTGCCCGCGTCAAAAATAGGCAAGAAGCTTTCTTTGGCCAGTTGATGCAAATCACGACCGCTAACTTGGTGTTCCGGCCACAAATGCACACCCGGCTGAAGTCGTGAAGCAATACTTGAAGCTGGCTTTGCACTTTCGTCATTGGCATCAGCCCGGTCATTAATTGCAGCAAGTGCGCCGCTCGCATCACCTCGCTGTATGGCCGTTGCAACTTTAGCCACCTGCCCTTTAAAGCGCTGCGGTGCCTGCAGTGTTGCTACATAGCTTTTTGCGCGCTCGTTAACCGGTAACAGAGGTAAATGTGGGCACAGCGTAGCGATATGCTGTCGCATTAACGATGGCACGCCACCTAAAGAAAGCGCGTTGTCATGGCCGCCTAAACTAAGTGAGCTATGCACGCTGACTGTGCCGTTTAAAGCGGCATTCTCGTTTGCGCCAAAGCTTGTAGCCCCGTCACTAACTAGCTGCTCTAGCACGTTACCAAGCTCAACCGCAGGAAGCTGATCAGCATCACCGATAAAATAGAGTCGCGCATGGTCTGGTAACGCTCGTACTATGCGCGTCATTAGTGCTAAGTCGACCATACTTGCTTCATCGACAATAAGTACATCTGCTGCCAATTGATTGTGCTGATTGAACTTAGTCGATACACCGTGCTCGCGCAATCCTAGTAATCTATGCAGCGTCACAGCATCGGTAGGCACGTTGTTAAGTACTGTGTCGTCCAACTTGCCGCGAAGCCCGTCTATGCTGTTCATGATAGATTCGGTCATACGCTGTTGCGCTTTACCTGTAGGCGCTGCCAGCACAATTTTTAAGTTTTCATCGCAAGCCTGTAGCGCCAGTAATAAGCGCAATACAGTATAAGTTTTACCTGTTCCTGGCCCACCGTTTATAACGCAAAAGCGCTGCATCAGGCTTTTCGCCACCGCAATTTGCTGCCAGTCTTGCTGATCGGTTATTTCGGTAGGAAATATTGCGGGCCAAAGTTGCTTTACTTTTTCGCTTGCGTCATCACTTAACGGCGTAAGCGCAGCTCGTTTTACCACATTGCTCGCAACTTCTTGTTCAAACTCATAGTAGCGACGGCTGTACAGCTTGCCGTTGCTATAGACAAATAGTTGAGCCACCTGCTCGTTAACCAGCGCGCTTTTTACAATTCTAAGTAGCGATGTTAGTTGTGGCACGTCAACACCTGCTTTGGGCGCTTTTTCCTGCTCGGTTTGTTCTACTGGTGACTTAGATGCGCCAACCGTCCCGCTACTGTTGTGTTCATTCGTTTCGGTCGCCAAGACCGCCTCTTGTTCTGCTACTACCTCTTTAAAAAGCGTTGTACCCGCTATTTCTTTAAGATAAATACAGCTGTGGCCATTGCGCTGCATATAAGACAAATACGCTAAGACCCCAGCCCAGATAAGCCTGTCTTCTTGTTCTAGTTCGTCAACAAAGCCAAATTCTTTTGCGACAAACTTGTCGATAGCCTCAATGCCAAACAAGTTATCAAAAAATGACGATACGGAATCTTGATTGTAATTCATTATTTTCCTTTGCTTCACTTTCTTTGACGTTTATTACTCGTCATCGAAACTAAACTGCTGCTGACCAGAAGGCTGTTGCCCCAAAGGTTGGCGAGAGCTGCCTGCTTTTTTCGAACTTGCCTTTGTCGAAGCCTTCGCAGATGGGCTTGTTTCGCTAGCACTTGTCGCCGCAGTATTTATGTCGCTTGGTGAAAGCTCATTTCCCGAACTTTCATTCTTTGAACTATCACTTTGTAGAGCCCCATCTTTACTTGCAAATATCCCGTCTAGTTGGTGAAGTACAGACGATGGAATATCAGTGAAAAACACTCCTTCACCGCGCTCGTTTTCTGGGTGCATACCGCGTAGATACAAGTAATACACACCACCAAAATGGATATCTGGGTCGTAGTTTGGTAGCGTATTTTTTAAATAGCGGTGTAGCGCCAAGCAGTAAATTAAGTACTGAAGGTCGTAAAGGTGATGCTGGTTGTTATGAAACAGCGCCGTTGGCATGTAACTATCTAGGGTATCGCCAAGCCAGGTTGATTTGTAGTCTGCAACATAAAACTGACCGTCATGTTCAAAAATCAGATCAATGAATCCGTGCATCATTCCCTGTAATTTTGCAGTAATTAGTTGAGGCGCAGTCTCGATCTCGCCGCCAATAATGTCTGCCACGTTTTTTCGATGTGTCGCGAGTACTTCACGAAGCTGAGTCCATTGGGTATCGTTCATTGGAAAATAAAATTCTGCTTCGCGCAAGGTTTGCTCTACCGGCAAATCACTCATGCTAAACTGCATATTAGGATACAGCGGTGTTTGCAGGGCTTCTTCAAGCCATTCATAAAGTAACGGCGTCCGCTTTTCATCTAACCCAAAGCGGTTAACCAGTTCTTTGCCAGTTTCTTCCCATACGGGCGCACTGAAGTCACTGTGCTCAAGAATATCGTGAAGTAAATTACCTGCACTAGCACCTTTCTCTAGGGTAAAACGCAGATCGCTTTTACTTACCGTACTTGCTATACCTTGCTGCACATGATCGTCTGCGTCAATTGAGCCCAGACCGTTCACAAGCGTATCGCTTGCATACACTTCTTCATCTCGAATGGTTTGAAGAACCGGTACACTTGGAAGTGATTGACCTAAAGACTCTGCTGCTGTGCCTGTTTCAACGCTTTGGTTAGCACCAACCGTGGTTAAACGGCTCATTGCTGAGAATGAATACAGTCGCCATTCTTCGCTTGCAGTACCAGTAAATTGCAAAGCAGTAAGTTGTGGTAACTCATCTTCTTGTTCAAAGCCAGTATACACTTCCTCAAACTCATCACCGTCGATATGGCAGGCATGGGACGCTTCTTCTTCAGCAACACGGTTTAACACACTTGACCAATCGTTGTTGCTGCCATCGCCACCTACACCAAGTGCTCGTGCTAATGCGCTTCTTTCATTGTTAGTCAGCGGTACAACGCCCATGTAACAGCGATGGGCAGCTCGTGTTACCGCCACATAGGCCAGTCGCATGTCTTCCGCTTCGCTCTCGCTTTGAACGCGAGCTATTGCCTGCGGCGTCTGTCCAAGCTGCATTTGTAAATCTTGTTTTTCTTCGTCGTAATAGGTAAATATCTGCGACGTAGTGTTGCCGTTTTTAGCCGCGTCTCTGTAGCCGGTAGCAAAAGGAACAAACACGATGGGGTACTCTAGCCCTTTCGAGCCGTGCTGAGTAATAAGTCGAATAAGTTGGCTGTCACTTTCAAGGCGCAAAGTAAGCTCTTCATCGCTTTCAGGCTTATGAATTTGCTTATTCAACCAGTCGAGTAGCTGCTCTGGGCGCTGGTGAGTAGTGCTGGCTTTTTCCAGCACTTCGGCTAGGTGTTGATAGTTAGTAAGGGCGCGTTCCACGCTGTCAGCATGAGGTTGATAGCTATCTTGCATTAAATACAGCAGCACACTCATGCACCCTTTTTGCAGCCACATATCACGCAACGACAGTACCTTGTCGATAGCAGCATCCCACTGCGCGTCATCTTCATGGTACAGCAGTTCAATGAGTGTTTGGGCGCTATAACCCCAAAGCGGTGACGCCAAGCTCGACGCCACTTTACTGGTGTCGTTAGCGTGCCAAATACCGTTAAGTAACCGCAGTACATCTTTGGCTTCGGCACTGGCAAATAAGTTACTGCGATCGCTTAAATAAACGCACGCCAAGCCTTTTTGCTGCAGTACGCGATATCCTGAGGCTTCACCGGCGCGGTGCCACCATTGGCTGTTTGGAAGTGCGCTTCGTTCAATAAGCGGTAAATCTCCTGCGCAATCCATTGAGCCATTTTACGACGCATAATGCTGGTGTTTTCTTTGTCATCCAGACACATGCTAACGTAGTTCATCGCGCTGCGTTTCGTTACAGCACTTTCCATTACAGCACTTTTCATTACATTATCTTGTTCGGCAGGGTCGATAAGTGGCGTTTTAGCCGCGGCCGCTTTTGGCGTAAATTCCACAGGGTTGTATTTGATGTTAAAGCCAAACACATCGGCGGGTTTATTTGATGCCACTGGCGCACCGTAGAATAACCGATTATAGGCTTTAACCATTCCCTCTACCGAGCGCCAGTTGGTATTCATCACCCAGCGGTAATCTGCCTGCCTACCCGCCTTTAAATAGGTAAAAATATCGCCACCGCGAAAGCGATAAATCGCCTGCTTGGGGTCACCTATCATTAACAACGCACTTTCGTTAGCATCCGCAAGATTAGGATAAACTGCGTCTAAAATCGCGTACTGCTTTGCATCGGTATCTTGAAATTCGTCAATAAGCGCTACGGGAAACTTCTTACGAAGCTCAGGCACAAGGGTATTGTTCGGCTTCACCACCTCATCGGCTAGCATACGAATAAGATCGTCGAAGTCGATAACGCCAAGCTGTTTTTTCTGCTTTTCAACGCGGGATTTTATGAACGCAATGGCTTCAACCACCAGCTTGAATACGGGCACTTTGCCAAGCGCTTTGTCTTTCTCACCAAATGCTTTTTTAAGCGCACCTGCAAAATCTTTTATAGGCGTTAAGATCTCTTTTACGCCAGATGAATTTCGCGCATATCGGTTACCTTTAACAAAGGCCTCCGCTTCCGGTGGAGGAAAATAATAACTTTGTTCGTCCACACAAGAACGCAACCAAGCTTTAAGTGCAGCCAACTCCTGCGGCCGCTCTTTTTTATGGGCCGGTGTTTTGATGAGCTGTTCTACCAATAGCCCTTCATTGTCTTCTACGCTTTGAAGTAGAGACTTCACGTAGGCTAAAGACGTGTGCGGCGCTTCATCTAGCTGCTTTTTACACGCCGCCTCAATATCCTCTTCACTAAGCAATAATGGGGTCAGAGTACTTTTAACGCTGGCGTTAAATTCACGCAACAGCTTTTCAGGTATATGCCAGCCTGACTCTGCCAGTAGTCTAAACTCGTCCTCGCTTTTGCTTATTTTTCGAATGAAGTCTTCGGCAGCTTCAAGGTATAAATCGCTGGTGTCATTGCCCAAGTTGAGCGACATAGCAAAGCCGCTGTTAAACGCTAACTGGGTAATAACGTGCTGACAGAAGCCGTGAATAGTAAACACCGAGGCTTCATCTAGCTCTAGCTGCGCCGCTTTTAAAAGAGCCAAACTCTCGTCGGTGTCGCAACTATTAAATAAATGCTGATAAACAGGGTCACAGCTACTGTCTATTTCGTTACCATTATCTTTGGCCTGCTGCCAAATAAGAAGGGCTTCTCTTAGCGTTTTAGCAATGCGCCCCTTTATTTCTTCGGTAGCGGCTTTGGTGAAGGTCATCACCAATATTTCTTTAACGTTGAGCTTTTTTTCAAGCAACAAACGCAGGTACAAACGCGTTATATTGAAAGTTTTACCCGTGCCCGCGCTAGCCTCAATAAGGTGCCGCCCTTTTAACGGCATAGCGACCACATCGAGTAATTGCGCTTCGGTGCCGCTATGATCGTCGGTTTCCGGCTGAGTATGCTTGCTCATTGGATTGTCAGAGGATGTTGGATTGTAACTCATAGCTTCTCCTCCTGAGACGCATTATTTACCATAGCAAGCAGTACAAAAGCACTTAAATGCGGCACATCGTTCCAACTAACGCCCTGTGGAAACAGCCAGTTAAGATAAGGGTTGTTTGCCATATCGGCACTAAATTGCCCGTTACTTTGCTGCCAGTCAGTTAACGCTCGCTGTAATTCTATCGAGTCAAAAAGCGCAGCGGCCTGATCCAATGTTCGTTTGGCTTTTTCGTGTTTTTCACTTGTCGTTTCGCTGGCTACATCGTCTTCCTTATCAATGAATGGGCACAGCTCATCTACTGCCTGCTGAACTTGGCGAAGTATCGCTTTGTCGGTTTCATTAGTACCGTCCGCACTATCTAGTAGCGCACGCAGGATATCGGTAAACATCTCAGGTTTTACGCTTTCCACTACAGCCTTAGTGTCTGAGTTTCTAGTGCCGGGCATAAAAGTACCGAACAAGCTTAAATACACAGGCGTCGGCGCCGTATAAACCGCCATGTAAAGCTGCTCAATAAACAAGAGTAAACGAACTGCGGTCTCCCTGTCATAAGCGGGGAAGCGCTGCTTTTTCAAGATGGTTTCGCCCTTTTCCCAAGCGCAAGAATAGATATCCAGTGGATAGTTGCTGTAGCTAGTTTCTTCATCGCTGCTTGAAAAAACTAATTGGGAGATGAAAAAACTCAACGCTCGGTGTGCGTCGACCTTTCCTGCACAAAGCTCGACTAAAGCTTCACTGCCTAATAAAGCCGATGAAGTAAAGGTAATATATTTACCTTGGAAATGCGCTTTTTTAGGTTCCGCGTCGTGAGGGCCCATTGCCTGACTTAGTGCCAACGCCCCCTCTTTCCACATTTCAACTTCATCTCTGGCAACGGGATTATTAGGGATATCCCCCCTAAGCGAAGCAAACGTGATCACTTTTTCACTATATGAAAGCTGGGTGGCATCATCTTTTTCTGGCGCAATGCGCTCTGGAGACGAAAAGATAGCGTCGAGCACCTGATAACGCAGCAGCGCATTGGTTTCAAACGGCTCGCTATTTTCGAGTAAAGTAAACGATTGAGACAGGTTCACGCCGAGCCGCTGGATGGAAAAATACTCTAGTGGGTCTTTAAAGGCACGCGCAATTTGGCTACTTGATAAACGAAGAGTTAGTGATGAGAGCGTATCGGCTGAAGGCGCTAGCACCGCTGTATTGCCTTCATCAGCAGATTCACCCTCTGCGTTATCGCTATGTGATTTCGTTTGCTGTAGCGCGTCAGCGAGCCGTAGCCACCCTGTTTCGTAGCTTGGAATTTGCCCAGTAAACCCCGCTTCGCTGAATGGATGTAGCGGCGCATTAACGCTGTATTTGGATAAATCCAGTTCATAGCTGTTTTCTAACATATCCATGAACTCAGCTAATACCAGACTGGGTTGTCGCTCACTGTTATTAGTTACGTCGTTCCCTTGGTAACTTAAATATAAGCTCTCTCTGGTGGAAATAATGGCTTCGAGAAATAAATACCTGTCTTCCAAGCGCCGTGAGCGATCGCCAAGCTGGCGGCCAGAGCTCGCCATTAAATCGAGACCTAGCGGGCTTGATTTTCTAGGGAACTCACTGTCGTTCAGCCCCAAAATACACACTTTTTTAAACGGTATGCTTCGCATTGGCAGCATAGAACACACCGTGACCTGACCGGTCATAAAGTGGTTTCCGGCATCTGGCGACGAAAACCGATTGAGTAGCAGGTCGCGCACCTGACGAAGACTGAGTTCGTGTTCATAACCTGCCTCTTCGCATCGAGCAGCAAGATCAGCTGCAACTTTGGCAATAAGATCCCAACTTTGCTGCTGCTCTTTTATCGGCATAAAACACGCATCTCTAAGCGCTATCAAGGCTTTAGACCATTGCAACGGCGTCCTTGGGGCTGTCAACGCTTGGGCAAACTCGCCGAGTAGCGCCACAACATCAATAAGCTTGCCTAGTGTAAGCGCACTTTGCCCCTCTACGTCGGGGATAGTAAGTAGGTCACTAACAATGACTTCATTATCTGGTGCGAGCATGCCCATCAGCAAGCGGCGAATTCCCCACCACCAGCTGTAGGTTTCGTCCAGATCAACACCTTCTGAAACAGCAGTTTTATGCGCGCTATTAAGACCCCAGTGAATATGCGCTTGTTTTAGCCAGACTACCATTTGCTCTATATCGTCTTGGGACACGGAGAAACGCTTTTGAACTGAATCTAGCTGCAGGTAATCCATGATGTCCGACACGCCAAAACGGCTATCTGGCAGCTGTAACAGCGCCATAAACGCTGCAATCAATGGCTCTGCGTCCATAGGGCTTCTGTCTGCAATGGTACAAGGAAGCCTGACCTGTCCAGTGCCAGCTAAGGATTTAGTGCCTACCCTGTGAAATACGGCATCAACAAACGGGGCGTAGTTTTCGATGGCGGGGCACATCACAAGAATATCTGATGGGGTGCGCGTTTTATCCTGAGATAACCAGTGTAACAAGTGGTCGTGTAACACTTGCACTTCGCGAAGCGCGGAATGGGTACACATGATAGTGACGCTATCATCTTTTTCTTTTAGAGCGGAGGAATTTACATCACCGCCTTTTAACCCGCAGTCTAGCGGTTTAGGGGGAGCAGCCCGCAAAATGTCGTTGTGAATATACTCGAGCAAACCGCGACTGCGGTTATTCTCACCATTATTATCCCCCTCATCAAAATCTGGCGAATCAAACGCACTTATTTCAAAGGTATCGAGTTCGGTCAGTAAATTGAAAAGCTCTCTGCCTTGCTTACCTAGGTTGCCAAGCAACGGGTTGGACTGATCTTCTTCCATCCATTTTTTAAGGCCTTCTAAACGCAATAACTTTGCTTGTTCACTGCTGCTCTTCGCCTCTCCCCAGTAATTTACGCTAGGGTTCAGATGAAATATATGAATATCAATGTGCTGCGCGAGGGCGTCAAAGAATGCTATCAATTGCGGCGCCATAGTATTGATGGCAAACACTATGACACGCTTAGGTAGATTACTCGTTGGATGCTGATTCGGTATATGACCCCCGTCTAATGCTTCAAGGGTCATTTGGTGCAAGCGTGCTGGATGTAACGGCTGCTCTTTAGCTAGAATACGCCAAATTTCACTCTGCCATATTTCCATATCGTCAAACACTGCACGTTCGTTAGCTTCCCACTTGAACAACCAGTCTGGACGATACAACAAGTACTGCTCATACACGTCAGCAAGGGCAGTTGCAAGCTGAAGGCGCTGTAGTCCCTGCTCTTGTTCACTTCCGGCATTTTGCCAATATCGATTAACTTGCTCAAAGGCATCACCGCTCATCAGCGAGCCATCTTGGAGAATATTGTCAATGCGCCAGGTTAGTACTTCCCGGCGATAAGGTGACTGCTTAGGTACTGTGTCCTGCCCCAATACCGCACGTGCCGTATTCCACATAAAACGCACTGGTAAGGGATAATCAATATTCATCGCCACGCCATGTTCAATGGCAAGCTGCATACTGACCCAGTGCTGCATACCTGGGCTTTCAACCAAGATAGTTTCTGGCGTAAATACACCCAAGGGCTGCTGACGAAGAAGCGTGGTAAGAAGAAAACTTAAATGTTCTAATTTATTAGAGGGATATAGCGCAAGCAATCGAAAAATCCTTTGTAGAACGAGCTTTTAGATACTGTACAAAGACTGTTCATGTATCGTCGACCTTATGATTTAGTGTATCGCATTGGGCTCAGTAGTTAAGTTATTTCTCCAATTTTTAACTAAGCGAAAACCTTACACGTACATAACGTTCAAAAAGGGATAAATCAAAAATTAAATGGCTCGCCTTGTGCACAATTTTGCGTAAGTGAATCGGCGCGCCAGTATACGAATGTTTGTGAGATGGTAGATAAGCAGAGAGAAGAAGGATGGAGGCATTTTTAATTAAAAAAAACCCACACAGACCTCAGGACACGAAAAATCTGTGTGGGTAAGGTTTACGGTCTTCCCAGTAACAACGTGAATAAGCGTTGCCTGGCACTCATTCACGTTAACGCTACTGGGCAGCACTGTTAACACTTAATGTTTTGCAGGTTGAATGCCAACTTTTAAAACCATAAAAATCAAACACTTATAAAATACAGAAAAACATGACCATTAGGTCACAGTTTTACCGTGGTGCAAGTGCACCACAAGCAGGCACATAGTAAAGAATATACGTCACTATCATCCGCCCCAATTTAGCAGTTTCTCCTCAAGCGTCATTCAAGTACAATTTCCCCTTTATAAAACGCAATACAATTTCACGGTCAGGAGCAACAATGTTAACCGCGCAACAACTCGCCACCATGCTTTCTCTTCAAGATAAAATGAACGCCAAGGTAAACCCAGACTGGCTAAACGCAGGTTACGGATACTTACGTGCAGCAATGGTTGAGTCGGTTGAAGCAATTGAACATCATGGCTGGAAATGGTGGAAAGCGCAGCAAAAAGATCTACCACAACTGCAAATGGAATTAGTTGATATTTGGCACTTCGCGCTTAGCGCCTGCATTATCGAATACAAAGGCGATATCGCTGAGTCTGCAAAAAGCATTGCTTCTGAATTAGCAAGTGGCAACACTTCAGTGACGTTCGACGGGCAAGAGTACGACGCATCAAATCAGTCGCTTCTTGATAATTTAGAGCTAATGACAGGCCTGTGCGCCGCAAAGCGTTTCAGCGTGCCGCTATTTATGTTCATCGTTAGCCAATGCGAAATGTCGGCTGACGAATTGTATCGTCAGTATGTAGGTAAAAATGTGCTTAACTTCTTCCGTCAAGACAACGGTTATAAAGAAGGTACGTACATAAAAGTATGGGAAGGTCGTGAAGACAACGAGCACCTAGTAGAAGTAATGGACGCGCTTGATTTAACTAAGCCTGAGTTTAGCGACTTAGTGTATGAGGGATTACGCTCTCGCTACCCTTCTTAAGCGCCATCGCCGCTTTTGTGAGATCATAAGGACGCACTGGTAAAACGCCAGGGAACGTCTCGCTTTTAAACTCCTTGGTTTAAACCAGCAGACTTTAATCTGCTGAAAATAAAAAGCTCTGTCGATGACAGAGCTTTACTAAACGTTATTTGAACACGTTGCTTTAGCTTACGCGTCTACCCAAACCAATTTATCGCTATAGCTACCTTGAATAATATCGACGAAGCGGTCTTCTAGTACGTGACGTTTTACCTTTAACGTCGGGGTAAGCAAGTCGTTCTCAATACTCCATTCATTTTTCATTATAACCACGCGATCCATCACTTGATGGCTTTCTAAGTTTGCGTTAATAGCATCGAATGTTTTCTTAAGACTTGCTTCAATGCCCGCTTTGTCTTTTTTCCGCGCTTCTTCACTTAGCACAAGCAAAGCTACCGGCTGAGGCAAGTTAGTACCGGTAACACACACCTGCTCCACAATGGGGTTTTCCATAAACTTCGCTTCGATAGGTGCTGGTGTAACGTACTTTCCTTTCGCTGTTTTAAAGATATCTTTTAAACGACCCGTAATTTTAACGTAACCATCGGCGTCAATAACACCTTTGTCACCGGTACGTAAATAACCGTCTTCAGTAAAGACTTCTGCTGTCTTTTCAGGTTCTAAGTAATACTCCAGCATATTGCATGGCGATTTAACTTGTATCTCACCTTCTTCTGACGTGCGAATGTCTACACCAGCGTAAGGCTTACCAATACAACCTATCTTATCATGACGGAATGGTACGCTGCCGGTGCCGTAAGCACTGTTCTCGGTCATTCCCCAGCCTTCAGAAATGTAAATCCCGATTTTCGCAAACCACTCAATTACCGCTGGTGCGAGTGGCGCTGAGCCGCTTGCCCACAAGCGAGCATTGTTAATACCTAATCCATTGCGAATTTTCTTCGCCACGATTTTGTTCAAAATTGGAATTTTGAGTAACGTATCTAGCTTTTTCTGCGGCATTTTTGCCAGCACGCCCATTTGGAACTTAGTCCATAGACGAGGTACAGATATAAATAATGTTGGCTGACAATGGCCGACATCACGCTGAAACGTTGAAAGATCTTCAACGAAGTGTATTTTTCCACCACTGTAGTAACTTGAAAGCTCGACCAAAACGCGCTCAGTGATGTGCGCTAATGGCAGATAACTCATCGTACGGTCGTTTTGATTAATACCTAATTGTTCGAGCGAATTGCGCGCTGCCCAGCAAGCCGTATTAAAACTGTGAACCACGCCTTTTGGTTGACCAGTACTGCCTGACGTATAGATGATGGTCATCAGGTCATCCATATCAGGTACAGGAGAGTCAGCAATAGGAGCGATATCCATAAACGCTTTCCACTGCTGCTTGGTAGCAATGTTTGGATAAGGAAAGGCAACCGTTAAATATTCCGAGGGAATAGATGCAACCTGCTCTGCAGTATTATCTAACTTACCCACGAAAAGTAGTTGAACGTCGGCATGTTTTAACACGTACTGAACCGTGTCTGGCCCAGCGGTAGAAAAAATTGGCACCGACACATGACCCGCCATCATTATGCCTAAATCAGCAATAAACCATTCAGCACAGTTTTTAGAAAAGATGCCTATTCTGCTGCCCTGTGGGAAATTAAACTCACGTAAACGCGCCGCTACTTGCCTAGCTTGGTGGGCGACCTGTTTCCATGTGTAATCGTGGTATTCACCGTTTATTGGCTGCGTAAGAAATACGTCGTCTCCACGGCTTTGTTCCCAGTGGTACAACATACTTAATGGCGATGTTATTACTTCCGTGGTATTTGCGTTTGCTGTCATGTCTAGCGGCATAGGTCACTCATATGTTGTTTTTATGGTCTTATCTGCTGAGAAAACGCGGCCGAGATAACACTACGACCACGTTTTAAACAACAAAGGCATCACTTCTTCTGCCGTACACGGTTTAGCGTAGAAATACCCCTGATGGAAATAACACGACTTGCCTATCAATTCATCTGCCTGCGCTTTAGTTTCTACACCTTCTGCCACACAACTCATGTTCAAATTACCTGCAAGCGTGATCGTCGTAGTTACTAACGCTTCATTCGCGTTACCGGGAGCCATTTCATTTACAAAGCTCTTATCTATTTTTAATACAGATAACGGGTAGCGTTTTAAGTAGCTCAGTGACGAGTATCCTGTACCGAAATCATCCAGCGCCAGAACAAACCCTTCTTTTACAAAACGGCTTATCTGTCTTAACGCATTGTCGCTGTCATCCATCAGTACGCCTTCGGTAATTTCAAACCTAAACGCTTCCTTGGGTAAGTCAAACTCGTTTAATAAGCTTAATACACCGCTTAAATCAAATTCCGTCTTAAAATGAAGTGCAGATAAGTTAATCGATACATAGCCATTAAAACCTTGGCGATACCACGAAGATAAGTCTTCGGCAGCTCTTCGCATGGCTTGGCGGGTCACTTCAATAATGTATTTCAACTCTTCGAGTACCGGAATGAACTGATCGGGGTAAAGAGGCTCATTCTCAAGTCGTCCTCTAAGCAGTAACTCAACCCCAATGGTAGTGTTCGTACGGGCATCTACAATTGGTTGATAGTGATTGAAGAAACAATCATCGGAATAGGCGCGCTTCACTTTGTTTTCTAGCTGTAGTCGAGTTTTCGCGCGCTCGTTCATATCACTAGTAAAATACGTAAACCCGCTTAACGCGTCTTTCTTAGCACTGTACATGGCCACATCAGCTTGCTTAATAAGCTCAGCAGGTTCCGATGCGTCTTCAGGGTAAAAAGCGACACCAATGCTGCAGGACACACGAAGCACTTCTTCGGCTAACGAAATAGGCGTTTCTACCGATTCAATAATTTGCGCTACAAATGAGCTTAAATCGTCATCAGCAGTTACTTCCTCTATAACAATCACAAACTCATCACCGCCCAATCGCGCCACGGTACCCGACTCTGCAACAAGATTTCGCATTCTATTAGCAACAATCCGCAGTAGTTTGTCGCCGTAATCATGCCCTAACGAGTCGTTTATGCCCTTGAATCTATCCAAATCAACAAACATTACCGCGACGCGATGTTCGTGATGGCGCGCAAGCCCAATGGCGTGTTCGAGTCTATCCAATAGCAATGTTCTATTAACCAGCCCGGTTAAACTGTCATATGTGGCTATTTTCAGCAGCTTACGTTCGGCATTTTTCTGTTCAGTGATGTCAGAGATAACAATGAGATAATGCTCGGCCGCATTACTTTCACCACTTACCGCAGTAATATCAATCAATACGTCGTAGCGCTTGCCGTCAGCACCATCAATTACCGCTTCATCTTTCCAAAAATCTCCACCTTGCATTTCAGGTAGCTTGCCTGATAGGTGTCGGTTCAGATTTGGGTAGCGCAAATAAAGTCGCGCCAGCTGTTTAGGCAATGGCTCTTTATTGTTAAAGCCAAATACATGCTCAAATGCAGGGTTTGCGGCAACCAGACGTTTTTCTTTATCGAAGATCAGTACCCAGTCGCGGGTTTGCCTGAACGCATCACTAAATAACGTCACCTGTTGTTGCGCTTTCTGCAATCTAAATAACTGGCGTTGGCGTGATAATAAATACGCTACAAACAAGCCAACAATGAGTGTTGCGTATATTGCGTACGCGAGCGGAGAACGCAGCGGTGCGTAGGGCATATGTAGAGTAATTTCAGCAGGCAGTACGTTAAAGTCAAAGCTTCCCGGCGTGGGTGCAACGGAAAATACGTAATCCCCCGGCTCAATGTTGGTAAAAGTGATTTTAGCATCGTCAGTTACACCTTCTGTCACGATGCGCTCGCCGTTTAACAGCTTGTAGTAGTATTTAACTTTCCCAATGCCTGACATCGCCAGTGAAGAGAAATGAATGGTTAATCCGTAGTCTTCATAATTTAAATCAAAATGATGCCCACTTAAATTTTTAAGCGGTTGATTAAGCTTTCTATTGTCTACCGCCACTTCTGTTATAGCGGTCTGTTTGCTGAGTAAGCTCCTGCCTACTTCCATACTCTCTAACTGAGATGCTGAGAAAACAACGGCGCCACTGGTAGAGCCGTACGCCAGTCGACCATCTTTCAGCTTAAGTGAAGCACCTTGGTTAAACTCAGAAACGCTTAGCTCGCGCCCATAGATGAAGTTCTTAATTTGCCCCGTAGATGGGTCGTATTTGTGTAGCCCTTTGTGTGAGCTAAACCATATGTTGCCTGATTCATCTTTTTGCAAACCGTAGACAATATTGGAAAGTAAAATATTAGAATCGTTGAGATTATACAAAGGCTCGAAAGTATCGGCGTCTACCCCGACTAATCCTACGCCGTTATATGCAAGCCATAGTACTCCCATATCGTCGATGACCCATGAGGAAATTGAACGATCTCGTCCTCGCTGCATCTCTGAAAACCGGTAGACTAATTCATGCTGAGAGGTTTCAGGATCTATTAACCACAAGCCACCTTCTGTGGCAAAAAACAATCTATTGTTATGGTATTTAGACTGCCCAAGAAAACCTATTGAGAAGTTAATATCAAAAACGCGAGGGTCGAGTTCAAGCGGAGCAATGGCTTTCTCATTCACATCATATTTGAGAAACCCCTCATGCCCTATGAAGTAGAGAATGCCGTCATTAGACAACATTGCGCCTGTACCATAAGCATCAAACTCCTTGTCATCTCCACCGCTTAAAACTTCAGGTCGCTGAGACTCACCCGTACTTGGGTCAAATAGTCGAATACCATTGTAAGTTGATAAAAATAGTCGCCCATCTGGCGTGGGAATAATTCTATCAACAGCACCTTCGCCGACCACCGCTAAATCGCTTTCTGAATAGAGATATTTCTTAGACGACTTACTGACAAAATCGTAATGATTAAGACCGTTTTCCGTACCAATCCAAAGCTTGTTTGGCTCTGTTTCAGCGAGCGCCCACACTACGTGACTCGTCAGCGTTTTCTCTTCGTCTGAACGTTCATTTTGAATGGCAAAAATGTCAGCGCTTTTTATCCCGAAATATAGAGCTCCAGCATAAACTGAGCTTAACCAAAGGTTTCCTGACTCGTCCTTTGCAATGGCCGCTATCTTTTTATCAGATATTTCAGTAAAGCCATTGTGCGGTTCTAGGATATGTTCGTACTCCCAGCCACTGGCCTTTTTACTGAGCTGGTATAGCCCTTTATTGGTGCCCATCCAAAAGGCATCGTCTTTGTATTGCACCAGTTTCCATACATTTCTGTCAGATACGACTTGTGTAAATACATTGTCTTTCTGGCCACGTACCTGCTTCAGAAAATCCTGCTTTGACGCCACAAAAACGCCAAGAACGGTGGAAATCCATACCCTGTCGTTCTGATCTAATAGCAAGAACTTTGCGTTTGTGTTGTCAATATTCTCTGGAATATCGCCTAGGTATTCAAGTGGTTGTAAAGGCTGTTCCACTTCGGTGATATCTTTAACATATACACCCGATGTCGTAGCCACGAGCAAGGTATCTTCAATCGTTATCGCGGCGCGAATACTTTGATTGTTGCCTAATAACCGCTCTGGTAGTTTGGCTACTCGTTCCAAGGTTTTGGTCTGGGTGTTAAATCTTTGCACTTCTTCTGCCAGTGCAATAATGAGATGCGAGTCGTCTTGCCAGTGGAAGGATTCACCATGCTGTACAAACCCTTCTACATCAGGGTAGTAAGTCGGCTCTATTTGAACCACTTCCTGCGTGGCCAAGTCAAGATAATAAACACCTCTGCCGTAAACACTAAACCACAGCGCCTCGGTGCCTTGTAGTGCCAATCTATAAATTGAGGAGTCGATTAGCGTATTATTGGGGCCAGCGACACGCCTGGTCCGTACGCCGTCCCACCGAACTAAACCGCCTTCTGTCGCTATCCAAACGAAACCGTCTTCATTTATAACAATATCGTTAACAATATCTTGCGGAAGGCCATTCTTCGTCGATAAAGACTGAAAGACAGGATTTGACAATCGCGGTGAAGCCACCGCTTGTAGGCTTACAACTAAAACCAACAGTAAAAGATAGTTGAAACATCTCATCAAGAATGGGTCGCACGTTTTAGATTTTTATTATGAAACCAAGTGTAACAGAATGTTTGAATCTTGGGCAGTTTGAAAAACAAGGTTTTTACAAGCCTCAAAACGTCGACTATCGCATTGAAATCTAAAAGCTATTCGATGAGAAACCGTGAGAAGAGAGAAATGGAGAAGCGCGTCAAGCAAAGTGGAAAAAAACCCTTTTTAGGTGGTGGCGTTTTAGTCTTGCTGTACTGGGATCCGCCCTACCGGTATCACTTGACGACGAATACAGGGTTGGGGAGCGAGCCGGTACAAATCACCGTTTTGCCCTACATAGTGCTTTTTCACACCACACGCTTTGGCAATATTTGCGTGTGCTTGTAGGTGTTGATGCTCGCCGTGCACCGGGATAGCAATGTGAGGTTTCACCCAGTGATACATAAGCTTTAATTCTTCTTCACAAGGATGTCCGCTCGCATGTATAGGTAATGTACTATCCTCACTGTGAATAACGTTTACGCCTTTTGTCTCTAACGCTTTACTCAATCGCCCCACGCTCTCTTCGTTACCGGGAATAACAATGGAGGAAAATAACACCGTATCTCCCTTATCTAAGCTCAAGTGGGGGTGGTTATCTTTTGCAAAGCGCGCAAGTGCCGTATTCTTTTCCCCTTGGCTACCTGTCGCTACCGCTAACACTTCGTGTGGGGGTAAATAACCTAAGTGAAACGGATCGGTAATCGGCAAGTCATCTGGCCAAATTCCCTGTTGCTTAGCAATACCGTACATGTTCATGAGTGAACGTCCGTATAGCGCCATGTATCGGTTGGTTTTCCGCGCCACCTTAGCTAACGAAATAAGTCGAGCAATGTTGCTACCAAAACAGCCTACCACTACTCTGCCTTTCAAGGGTGCGATCGTGCTTAACAAACCGTCATAGCAGTTTCTTTCTGAAATTGAAAATCCTGGCTTCGGCGCATTAGTAGAATCCCCCACCATGGCAAGAATATTCTCATTACCTAAGTGTTTGAAGAGGTTAACGTCGAACGGCAACCCAGTAATTGGGTTTGCGTCAATTTTCCAGTCTGCGGTATGCAGTACTGTGCCTACCGGTGTGTTGATTTTTAGCGCAAAGGGTTCTGGAAGAGAATGAGTAATTGCAAGCCAATTAACGCTAAAAGGCCCTATCTGTTTTGTATCTCCCCCATCCACTTCGATAATGGTAATGCGATTTGCGAATTTGCTCCTTGCTAGCTTTCGCCTTAACACTTCAGCAGTAAAAGGCGTAGTATAAATCGGCTTTTGAAAACGATCCCAGAGATAAGGTATTGCGCCCACATGATCTTCATGAGCGTGTGTGATAACTATGCCAGCCAGTGCATCTTTCTGCTTAGCGATAAATGATGGGTCTGGTGCGACAACGCGATGCGTCACACCGTTAAAAGCTTTTTTATCAGCCCCTAGGCCGTTGGCTTTATAAGCGGGAACGAGAGGTTCGTCAAAAGATACACCACAGTCAACCATCAGCCATTGTCCATCGTGGCCGTACAAATTGAGGTTCATCCCAATTTCACCAGTTCCGCCTAGCGGAACAAACCACAAATCGTCAGCAGATGGGTGCAACAAAACAGATACTACCTTATTTTAACGCAGAGAAAGTTAACTGGATGGATAAGAGAATAGAGGCCGTACCTCTATTCGTGAAGCTCAGCATTAAGTTGATCTATTACCTCAGCCCAGGCTGCATCTTCAATAATCGCGTTTTTCAAAAACGCAGACTGACTTTCATTCCAATAGGGAGCTTCGTGAAGGTGTTGGCTCTTATTCAGCCCTCGGTGTGTTTCAAAAAACTCAGCAATTTCCTCATCAGAACTTCCTAAACCGAGCTGGCTGAATAGACTATTCATTGTGGGTTGTTCAGTAAACATAACGCCTCCTTGGGTTATCAATTACGGGAACACTATTAAACAAAATTTCTAGCAATCTGAAATTGTTGCCTCATGTCCCATGCTGCTTAATGAATATTTACCCTTTGATTAGCCCTTGAGATCACACCTTATAAATACTCGGCAAACTCTTCTGGAGTAATGACCTCACCTTCTTCAGCAGGTACTGGGCATACAATAACCATTAGTTCGTCTTGAGTCATACCAGGCACCCATTTTGTAAGGAACTCTTGAGTGCTTAGCTCCATTGCTTCACAGTGCGCCCAGTCTTCTGTCGCCCATAGCAGTGCTAGTTCTGCATCTGGCCAAACAGGAACCCCATCTTCTTCATCGGTTGTTAGCATAACGCAACCGTGCTCGTCCTTTAAAATGAAGAGTTTTTCTTCAGCTTTGATTGTCGCAAGGCTTGCTTCTAGGCGTTGAAATGCGTTTTTTTCCAGTAAAGGATGTAGTTGTGACATAAGGTTCTCTCTTAAATTCTGTCGTAACCATGCCTATTTAAATAAAGCACGGAGGGTAAGCTCATTAGCTAGCGATTAACACGCTTTAATTACGCTTTCAATTATCTCAGCTAGACCAACTCGCCTAACTTGCTTCATGCTGTGTACGTATACTTTAAACGATACGTTTTCTAGCGATTCAATCTTTGTCACTTTTACGTTTTCTGGCAACTGACTCTCAACATTAGTAGGCAGTACAGCAATGCCACCCTCAGCTTGTAAATTATTCAGTGCAAGACTTAACGAATTTGTTCTTAATTTAGCGTCGCGAAGTTGAGGGTAAGCTGTCAGTAGCCAATCTCTCGCTTTTGTACCCCAATCAATAGCTACAAAATCAGCGGCATCGATGACGTCTGTTACCTCACCAATGCGATAAAGGGCTAAGTCTTGCTCAAGCAATACATCGCTGTTCACTTCTTCAGATTTCAACGGCTCGGTAGAAAAAGAAAGGTCGGTCACGCGTTCATGAAGTTGCCTTGATAGTGTATCTAAGGTAAGTACTTCTGCCTTCACTGACCAATCGGGAAATGTATTGTGTAAATGACTCAAGATCTGAGGGAGTAGAAGTTCACTGGCCAACTGTGTGGCGCCGCATACCACGTACTCAGAGGACTGAATTTGAAGTTCTTGCTTAGCCTCATTCAGTGTTGCACACAATTGCTTAGCGTAAGGCAACAATTTCTCGCCTGATTGAGTAAGCTGAATACTATTTCGTTGCCTAATAAAAAGCGTGGTATGAAAATACTCTTCAAGTAGCTTTATTCGAGCACTGACTGCTGATTGAGTAAGGTAAAGGTTTTCTGCCGCTTTACCAAAATGACGAGTTTTCGCCACTTCTATAAATGTGGTGAGAAAGCGTATATCCATGCTTGTTGTACAACCGAATCAAAGTGAAACTAAATTGACACAGATAATACGGCATGTAAACACAAAAGCACAGAAGCGCACCGTCATAAACGGTACGCTTTATCAAAATTTCACCAACTCGCTGAATTAATACTCTTCTTGGTGCAGGCGACGCTGCTTGTCACGGCGTTGCAAGTCACGCTTCTGCTTTTCCTTCACAGTACTTTGACGCTTGGAATTTGGCTTTTTAGCGTGAAAATCTTCCTCTTCTACCGAGTCCCATTCATCACGCTGGTAACGATAGTCTTTACTCATTGACTTCTCTGGGTTGTTAACACACCTCAATTATTATCCTAAGCGGCAAAATAGAAAACGAATTTTAATCATCGTAGCGATAAGAATTTTTGATTATTCTCATCACCAATTCTCATAGACTTTTACCAGGTAACTCATTTACGCTCATATCACCGTGGCGCCCCTCGCTGCGCCTCTGATGAAAATTAGAAATTTAGCATAGATTTCATAAGCTTAAATTTTTCACGATGAAAGCTTTAACCGCTCACGCTCTGTGTGCTTTTTAATCGAAATATGAAATTTGTTGTTAGATTTTATACCGTTAAAAATTTTTTATTGATAAGAGAAAAATCTTTTGTTTTATCTTCGTTTTTAATTATCTTAAAAGTGCGCTGAACAAAACATTACGTTGGGTACAACATGAAAAGTTTAGCTATTCGACAATCTGCAAAACCTTATATTTCACCTGAAAGTGATGATGAGACGCATTTCGTCGATTTCATCAATGGTAAGGTTGAAGCTAGCAATAACCTAGAAAAAGCCTGGGCAAAATACGTCAGATTAGCGAGAGGCAAAAAGCACTTCTATACACTTCACAGCAGTGCAAGCAACCAATCAGATTATGACGAAGATTACTCTGATGAAGAATTCGATGTAGCCTAATGCTGTATCATTGCTAAAAAGCTCGCTTCGGCGAGCTTTTTTGTTTCTAAAACAAATGATCTCAATCAAGTTCTGGCAAGAACAAAATGAAGAAACGTTAAGGACTGTCTACACTTAGAGTAATACAGAGCCAACTGCCAATTATCGTAGTGCTCTGTGAAAACAAGCCCATGCAAAGGAGGCGCAACGATGATCATTAGTTCAAAACAGCTTACTCACTTTTCTATCCATGCTTTGGATGACAAAGTGGGCGGCATCCGCGATATCCTTTTTGACGACGAAACCTTTACCGTGCGCTATTTAGTCGCAGACACCAACACTTGGCTCCCCCTTAGTCGCAAGGTAGTTATCTCTCCAATTTCTGTTACCCAGCTTGAAGCAGAGAGTGAATCCGTTCATATCAATATGACCGTCGAAACCCTAAAAAACAGCCCTTCTATCGATGAACACAAACCCGTTTCTCGCGAATACGAAGAGAATCTTTTTAAATATTTCGGCTACGGGTATTACTGGATTGGCCCCGGCGCATGGGGAGAATTTGCACATCCCAATGAACTGGTTGAGTTACAAAGAGCCGAAGAATCAGATACCTTGCACCCTCAAAAAACGACTAACCACTTAAGAGCAGTTGGTGAAGTTGGAGGATACGAGGTAGCAACGACCACTGACAATGTAGGGCATATCAGTGATTTTATTATCGATACCCGAAGTTGGGAAATCGTAATGCTTGTAGTTGATACCAATAACTGGCTTCCAGGTGGTAAGCATTTAGCTTTGTTGCCAAGTGACATTAAAAGTATTGACTGGGCAGCACACAATGTCGTTGTCAACTTAAGCCACGATGAATTAGAAGACAGGCCTGAAGTCGAAAGCGATAAAATTTCTGAAGAAGGCTATATACCTATGTTGTGCGAGCAACTCAATGGTGATAGGGAATAGTAACTGGGTAACGTTTAGATAGAGATAAATGAAACGTTCGAGCAAACTAGGTGCTTCACAATGTCCGTTTTTATAAGCGGACATTGTAGCTTTTAAAGATATGGAGCTATCACTCGCAGAAGAATTCGTACATCAAAGCAATTAATCGCTTAACGCGTTCATCTGCTAAGCGGTAGTAAATCGTTTGACCTTCTCTTCTAGTGGCCACCATTTTGGATTCTCGCAATAATGCGAGGTGTTGAGAAATTACGGGTTGAGAAACGCTGACGACTTCGAGAAGTTCAGTAACCGACTTTTCCTCCTTCAATAACGAACACAACACCATAAGGCGCGTTTTGTTCGCAAATTGCTTGAGGAAGATTTCAGCTTCCGCAGCGTGTTCCATTATATCATCTGAACCTATTACCATATCCTCGGACATAAGCACTCTCTATCTGTAAAGTATTTCGGCACCAATTTAGCCATTTACTATACTAAAGTATAAGACAATTTGCCGACTTGCCATTTTATGCGACGAATTCCTGTATTTTACATTGTTTTATTATGCCAACATAATTATATTAGAATTTACTTATTTAACAATTAGTTTAGTTCAACTGAGCGAGAAAGGAAAAATATGCTTTTAGATATTAAAACTCGAATTGAAAACATAGACGTTAACTTACGAACCGTAACAGCCCAGCAAGCTGCAAGCGAGTGTCGCAGTAACAACGGCACCCTTATAGATGTGCGAGAAGCCGCTGAGGTCGCAAATCAGCCCGTCCCTTCAGCCCTTCACATTCCACGAGGTGTGCTTGAAATGAAAGCCTTAGAACAGTTTAAGGATGCTTCAACGCCACTTTATATTCACTGTGCATCGGGCGTGCGTGCAAAGCTTGCAGCAGAGCAATTGATAAAAATGGGATACGACAATGTATCGGTTGTTACCTGCCCGGTACCCACGATAAATGAAGTAAACCAGAAATGACTTACTAAGCACGTGTGTGCTATAAGTAGCGCTATATAAGAGTTTAAAGGCGCTGTATGCTTAAATCTACGTTAGAACAGTGGCGCATGTTTAAAGCCGTCGTCGATGCCGGCGGCTTTAGTCAGGCTGCTGCTGAAGTTCATAAAAGTCAATCAAGCGTTCACCACGCAGTTCAAAAGCTCGAAAACGCAATTGGTGTTTCACTATTTGAGAACATCGGGCGCAAGGTACAGTTGTCGCCTCAAGGCGAACTTATGTATCGACGGGCGTCGTTTTTGCTAAACGAAGCTCACAAGCTTGAAGCTGTGGCCAGTAGTCTACAATCCGGCACAGAAACAACACTGCGCATTGCCGTCGACATTATTTTCCCCTCTGAATTGCTGTACAACGTGCTTGCTAAAGTGTCAGCCGAGTTCCCTTTATTGCGCATTGAAATCGAGGAAACTGTATTAAGTGGTGCAAACTCACTGTTAAGTAATGGAAAAGTAGATTTGGGGATATCGCCGTTTGTTTTTCCCAGTGGCTTTAGCGAAGACCTATGCGAAATCGAGTTTGCTGCAGTCGCTCATGCCGACCACCCTCTCCATCAGCTAAATAGAACCCTTACATTGGAAGACCTCAAAGCTCATCGCCAAATCGTTGTGAGAGACTCTTCTGCAGAGCGTAAGGCTGATGTAGGCTGGCTGGGTGCCGAGCAACGCTGGACCGTTAGCCATGTAAGAACGTCGTTGGATATTATTGCTCAAGGATTAGGTTTTGCCTGGCTTCCAATTGCTATAATTAAAGATGAATTAAAAAACGGTACCCTTGTCCCCCTTCCTCTTGATAATAATGCGGCATTGCGTAAAGCACTTCTTTATTTATCTTTTGAAGACGGTGACACACTTGGGCCTGCAGCCCGTGCATTTATCGGTGAACTCAGGTATCAAACGATGAATCTCCCATCCTCAGACTTTATGCTCGACTCTTGTACAGAATAGCAGGCAGTTAACCAAGGGCTGCCGCTATCTGTTCAAATCCAAGAATAAAGCCAAAGAGCGAGATTGAAACACCTACCAGCGCGACAGCACCATCATCTGTGGCCATTCCTATTGCCATGATAAATACTGCAAAGGCTGGGATGAGCCCCATAAAAGGGATCAGTTCAAGAGGAACCATGACGAAGCCACATCCCACACAGCACAATGCAATAAGCGAGCGAAATACAGGTTGCCGCATAAAAAAGCAGCGAGGCACTAAAAAACGATCTACTCTTACTGCATAAGGCTTCACTTTTTCGACCATATAGCGAAGCTGATCTGCATCGCATTGTAACTCCATGACCTTTTGCGGCAACCAAGGGTGCCTGCGACCAAGTAAAATTTGCAATGCAATGAGTAAAATCGTCCCACCCGCTAAGGAAGGGATACCAGGTATCGCACCAATGGGGGTACAAGCGATAAAAGATGGGAGCGCCAGCATCGGACCGAATCCTCGTTTCTCCATCACATCCCAAAATTCGGCAAACTCGAACACGTCTTGTCTCGCCCTTGGCTGCATTTTCCCTAGCAGCTCATATAATGTCATTGATCTTTCAGCTGTTTTTCCCCACATTTTCAATTCCTTTGATGTCACCTTTAGCGTGAACGTCTATCTTTTCAGGCAGCCTCCGCGCCTAATTTTTAGTCGAAAATGATATCAACGTCGTTGCATCACTCTTGTTTCCTAGAAGCTACATACAAAAAAAAAGTGCGAAAAATATGCCATCAGCCTCCTATCCCCTATTTCAGAAGACAGGTACGCTTTTTGCACATACACCTGATATGTAAAGTAAAATTTGCCAAAAAAATGAAGGCAACTGTAAAAATTTTACAAAAATGTGATGTAGAATTTTTCTTGCAACTAATGCTGTCATATTTTTTAAGATATTAAATGTATCTACCTATGAACTAACGCTTTAGCATTTCATAATTGATAGCGTATGATAAAACTATAACATTGATTCTATTCCAAATTTTTTCTGAATAGGAAACGAAAGAGAGGGACATCCACGTGCTTACCGTACTTTTAGTTGATGACGACGCCGAATTTACAGAAGTCGCATGTACTATCATCGAATTTCTTGGCCACGAAGTACTTACCGCTGCCACACTCAAAGAAGCCCGCGATTGGTTAGAGAAAGAAACCTTTGACCACGTTTTGCTTGATTTTATGTTACCAGACGGAAGCGGTGCGCACTTATTCAACGAGTTAGACGCGCTTCCCAAGCGCCCTCGTGTGACATTGATAACAGGCCACCCTTCGGTAAAAAGTGTGATCAAGGGTTTGTGTGGTCCTACTGTTGATTATCTCGTTAAGCCAATCCAACGGGAAGAAATCGAAGCTGTTTTGAGTCAAAAGCCCAAGGAAAAGGCTCCAGCAGAAGAAAAGATTGAAAAGCATTTTGACTTACTCATTGGTGAATCACCAGTGATGAAGGAGCTGTACAAACTTATCTCTCGCGTTAGCAAAACCAGCGCGAACGTGATGCTTCTTGGTGAAAGTGGTGTAGGTAAAGAGGTGGTAGCCGCAGCCATTCACCGCGCTTCAGAAAGTGAAGGTCCTTACATTGCGACTAACTGTGGTGCCTTTTCAAAAGAACTCATAGGCAGTGAACTGTTCGGTCACGAGAAAGGCGCATTTACCGGCGCTGTGGGACGTAAAGAAGGTGTATTCGAACAGGCGCAAGGCGGTACGCTTTTCTTAGATGAAATCACAGAGATGCCTATTGATATGCAGCCTAATCTCTTACGCGTTTTGGAAAACAAAGTAGTTATCCGTGTTGGCGGAACAAAGACAATTCCTGTTAGCTGTCGCGTAGTCTCTGCGACTAACAGAACTATGGAAGAGATTGCACAAAGCAAAGTGCTGCGCGAAGACATTTATTTCAGGCTTGCGGTCTTTCCTATCACCATCCCTCCCCTGCGTGAAAGAAAGGAAGATATTCCTTTGCTAGCAAAGACATTTATTGCTGAGTTCAACAAAGATAACGGCTCTAAGTTCAAGTGGGAAGAAAACCAATTAGATACATTACAAGCATACGATTGGCCTGGGAACGTACGTGAGTTAAGACACTTCGTGCATCGCGCAGCCATTATGAGCGACCCAGAAAAATCAGAAATTGAGTTACCAAAAACCATAGAGTCACCTTTTGCGCAGAAACAGAGCACCACGCCAGCACTGCAAGCGGGTCGAACCATTGAAGACGTGGAAAAAGAGCTTATTTATGCCACGTTGGAAAAAGTTAACGGCAACAAAACGACAGCCGCTGAGATGCTGGGAATTAGTACAAAAACACTATACAACCGCCTTCACGCGTATGGTGATTTAAGTAAAGACGAGTAGAAGAGGTATCCGATATGACTAGCGAAGAATTTTCTCGGCTAAGTGTTTATGTGCACGACGCGCGCAAGCCGCTAAACCGAATTTCTATGCAAGCAGAGCTAGTAAAGATGGCCTTAAATGGCGACGTTGCACCTGAAAAGGCGCTGGCTGCGCTGGATAAAATAATAAGCAGTGCTAAAGACTGCAGCCATACTCTTGCTGATATGACATCAGAATTAAGTGGCAGTGTTACGGATTAAGTAAATGATTACTAAAGTATTGTCTTCGCTTTATAGTTGGATAATTTTAGTTGTACTGGTCATCGTGGTTATTACCGCTAATTCATTTTATGTAGTAAGTACGTTAAACGACCTTTCAGCGCTAGAAGCGCGACTCTTTACTACTAACCGCGTTATCAACGCGGTTAATCGTCTTCACGTTGCCGTACTTCGCGTTGAGTCTGGTCAACGCGGCTACATGCTTACCGGCGACGAAGAGTACCTTACCGATTACACCGAAACCTTAGGCGTGATAGGCGAGTTAATGGACGAAGTTGAAGTCAGTTCTTTTTCTTCAGATATTAATGACCAGTCGGTTCGCATTGAGAAGCTTTTGGCATTAACCAAGGCGAAAATCAATGAAGTAATTGAAGGTGTTGAACTTTACAAAGCAGGCAATGAACAACAAGCTGTTATTTTAGTTAATAGCGACAAAGGTATAAACCTATACAAGCAATTTGAAACGTTATTTCGAGAGATTGACGACTCAGAACGAGATATGCAGGGCACGCATTTAGCCAATCTAATGAGCTTAAGACGAGACTCCGTTAATACGCTGATCATTTCTTCGGCAACCACGCTCTTACTTATCATCACTGTGTTCTTGTTGCTAAAAATTAATTCTCGTGAACACGAGAAATATCAGGCAGACCTTGAATCGGTCAATGAGGACTTAGAATCTCGTATTGCTGATAGAACACAAGAGCTGAGTATTTACTCGGATGAGTTAGCAAGAAGTAACCGGGAATTAGAAGATTTTGCATTTGTTGCGTCACACGATCTTCAAGAACCCCTCAGGAAAATACGCGCATTTGGCAACCGTCTAGAGTCAGGCTACAACGATGTGATAGACGAACGCGGCAGGGATTATCTCGCGCGCATGCTGAATGCCGCAGAGAGAATGTCGATGTTGATTTCTGACCTTCTCGCCTTCTCTCGCGTTTCCACACGAGGTAAAGATTTTGATGACGTTAATCTTAAGACAGCGGTAGAAAGCATACTGGGCGACTTAGAAATTGCCATTACCGAAAAGTCAGCGCAAATTAACGTTGGCGATTTACCCACGGTTCGCGGTGACAAGTCTCAATTGGAACAAGTATTTTTGAATCTTCTTTCTAACGCGTTGAAGTTCCAAAGTGAGGGGGTGACACCTGTCGTGAATGTGTCTGCACAGGATGCGACAGAAGAAGAAACGAAAGATTTGCTACTTTCCGAAGAATACGAATGGACAAAAATAACCGTTTCAGACAATGGCATAGGATTTGACCAATCTTTTGCTGAAAAAATATTTGCCCCTTTTCAACGATTGCACGGTAGAAGTGAATACAAGGGTACAGGAATAGGACTTGCCGTTTGTCGTCGAATTGTAGAGCGACACAACGGACAAATAACCGCAACTAGCGCCCCGGGTAAAGGGGCCACGTTCTCGATAATAATGCCTAAAGACAGCGAACCATTTGGTTCGAACAACAATAACGGAGAAACACACAATGACGCGTAAACAAACTCAACCCATCAATATACTTATGGCAGACGATGATGAAGATGATCGTTTGTTAACCGTTGATGCGCTAAAAGAGAGCCGTGTATTAAACAATCTTTTTTGCGTGGAAGACGGCGTAGAGTTATTGGAGTTTCTTCGACACGAAGGTAAATATACCGACCCTGCGTCTGCCCCTCGACCTAGCCTAATCTTGTTGGATTTGAATATGCCGCGAAAAGACGGCAGAGAGGCGCTGCAGGAGCTGAAAAACGACCCTAAATTACGCAGTATTCCCGTTGTAATTCTAACAACATCGAAAGAAGAAGAAGATATGCTTCGCGGTTATGATCTAGGTTGCGCATCTTACATTACTAAACCTGTAAACTTTGAAGGTTTAGTTGAACTAATGCGCGCACTCGGTCGTTACTGGATAGAGTTCGTGGAACTACCGCAACAATAGATGAGGTACTAGATGACAGAGGTGATAAAAATTCTGTTGGTAGAGGATGATGAAGATGATTACTTCTTAACCTCTGATTATCTAGCGCAATGTGAGTCACCTACGTTTGAATTAACGTGGGTGACAAACAGCATAGATGCGGTAGACGCACTGAAAAAGCAAAGTTTCGATTTATGCTTACTAGATTATTTGCTTGGTGCAGAAAATGCGATTGATGTACTAGGCGTTTTAAAATCTAACCAGTTCAACTTACCTGTGGTAATTCTTACTGGTCAGTCTGACGCCACCGTTGATGAAATGGTGATGCGAGCTGGCGCGGCTGACTACTTGCAAAAGTCAGAAATAGAATCGCCGCGGTTTATGCGCACTATTCGCTACGCGATGGTCCGTCGAGATATAGAAAACGAACGAATTGAACGAAGTAAAGTTGAGCAGAAGAACAAAGCAAAAGATAAATTTCTCGCCCATTTAGGTCACGAACTTCGCACTCCCCTCACCTCTATTCTTGGCTACACAGAACTGCTTATCGACGACGCAAGAAACAGCCCTTTCCAGCAAGAGCTATCTATTATTCACTCTAACGGAAAGCACCTGTTAAGCCTTCTTAATGACTTATTAGATATGTCTCGGATTATGGCTGAAAAGCTAGAACTGAACATCAAAGAAGTTAACCTAAGCGCATTTTTGACTGACATTCACTCGTTAATGCGCTTAAACGCTAAGGACAAGGGTTTAAGCCTTCACGTTGTTTCAAACACTAAAATACCTGAGTTTATTCATACCGATCCTACGCGTCTACGCCAGGTCTTATTGAACCTTATTTCCAATGCCGTGAAATTTACGGACAAGGGAAGTATTACGCTTACCATTACCTTGGACGAGTCCGACTCAGATGATTCGGCTCATTCATTGCTGAGGTTTTCTGTAGAAGACACTGGCATAGGCATGCCGCCAGATAAACTCGTTAATATTTTTCAGCCCTTTGAGCAAATTGAAGATGTGATGCGCGCTAACCATGGTGGTGCGGGATTAGGGCTGGCAATTTGTAAAGAGCTGGTAACTAAGTTAGGCGGCGACATTAACGTAACGTCTCGCTTGGGTGAAGGCAGTATATTTACTTTTGATATCAACCCCGGCGATATTAAATCACAGCCTAGAGTCGAGCTTGAACTTGGTCAGATTCAACCTGTTGAATCCAGCAGCATAAGTTTAAACGTAACTGGGCGCGTATTGATTGTTGATGATTTACGTGAAATTAGACGACTTACCGGACACCTTGTAAGTCAATCTCAAGCAGATATCAGCTACGCTGAAAATGGTGTGAAGGCCCTTGAGGCAGTGTTACAGGCAGACGAACATAATCAACCCTTTGACCTTGTTTTAATGGACATTCATATGCCTGTAATGAATGGTATAGAAGCACTTCACGCCATACGAAGACATGGGCAGGATATTCCAGTGATTGCGGTTACAGCAGCCAGCCGTAAAGGGCTAAGAGAATCGTTAATTCGTGAAGGGTTCAATGATGTGATAGGAAAACCCATCGACCGTTTCGCACTAGCCAACCTACTTTCGCAATATCTGCCTCCTGGCAATCACGTAACCTTCACGAATGTGGAAGCTCAGATAGCTGATATGCCGATGGATAAACCTTACGCGCCTGAAGACAATACTTTACCACAGTACCCAACTGAGCTTGCACAAGTAAAGCAACAGGGCTCAAAATCTGAAAATGGCGACGCGCAGCCCATTAATAAGCACATACTTGTCGTAGAAGATGACGAAGATGCAGCGGAGCTGCTCCAATTGTTCCTTTCCCACTTGGGACACACTGTTACTACTCAGTACAGTGGCGCTGATGCACTGCAGGCGGCCGAAGAACAGAGCTTTGACCACATTTTGATGGATCTTACCCTACCAGACTATGATGGCTATGACCTTGCGAGCGAACTGAAACAAAAACTACCGCAAGCCATGCTTACCATTGTAAGCGGCCACGAAGCCGACACCGAGGCAATGTCATCAATAGGAATAAATAGCGCTTTGCTTAAGCCTGTTACTAAGGATGACTTAGCATCAGTTGTGGGGTAAAAAACATTTATGTAGCTGCTTACGCTCTAAAACTTTATAAGTTAAGCAGCTAGCTGTACCGACCAAGAAAATATTACATAAGAATGCACGAACAGTGTGTGAGACTTGCAGACATTATCTTCTCCCTTCTATTTTAAAAACAAATTAAACAATAAAAATCATACACTTAATAGTTTGGTACACCAGTTGCACCTTTATATTTGAACCCAAAATATTAAGGAGAGTATTATGGCTACACAAGCTTCAGCAAAACCGCAAACAGTTAAGAGTAACAGTACTAACGGCGTGGCTGAGCCGAGTCACCCAGTAACGGACCAACTGAAAGAATCTCTTCACGCATCAGTAGACAAATTGGCGGATAGCGCAGGTATTGCAGAGGAAAACATCCGCCGCACTGCATCGTCATCTGCAGAAAATATGTCAGCGAGAAAGCGTCTAGCACAGCAGAAGTGGCAAGCATCAAAAGTACGCAAGTATGCTATTGAGAACCCAGTAGCAGCTGCAGGTATCGCATTTGCTGCTGGTATGCTGGTAACATCACTATTACGCAAGAAGTAATACGATGACCACACCAGATTTTCGAAAAGCAAACTTTGATTTGTGTTCAGAAAATCCCTTTCGCCTGACGCCCCCAGCGGCGCAGGCGAATCTTCATTTTAAAGTAGATGAAGAAGATTCTCGCACCACATCAACAACCTCTAATGAGTCCACGAAGCAAAATTATCCTGATCCGTCTTTTTCAGATATTTTGTCAGCGTTTAAAAATGCGTTTGCACAACGAAAAGAACAAGGATTGGCATTTTTAGAGCTAACCAATAGTGAGCTAATGCTCATTAAAAAGAGCTTCTTCGTAACTGTTTTCGCCTGTTTAGCGGCATTTGCAGTGGGCACCGTATGCTGGCTTATTTTAAACATCGCTATCGGCGCCATACTTCATAACATGGGCGTTCACTACGTCGTTGTTCCGCTAGTACTACTGGTTTTAAACAGCACCGCTGCTTATGCTTTATTCAGGCTTGCACAAAATGCTTTCAATTATTTGAGCTTTAGCAGACTCATTCAAACGTGGCGACGAGTTTTCGGGTAGAAAACAAGCTTAGTGGCGCTATGCGGACCGTTGAACAACCGTGAGGTAAAAGCAATGAACATCTTTTTGAAAGCCAATATGCGCGACATCGCCCATAAAGAGCATGCTTATTTTTCGCAAAAACATCATGCAGATGTTGCACTTACACAAGCAAAGAGGCAATGTAAGCTGATGATGGGTAAACCCGAAACGTTAATTGGCCTTGCCGCTCTTGGAGCGTATAAAGGCGCGGTAGATGCGAAGCCCAGAGCAAAACGCAACCAAGCTTTAATGGCACTAGGTAGAACTGCGTTATTGTCCTTGTTTCAGTGATCACAGTACTAAGGAATATGTGAGATGAACAACAAAAGCAACATAAAAAAAAGCCGTAATCTAATGGCCTGTGTTGGTACGGTATTAAGCCTTGCCATGGTAGGTTGTTCATCGACCCCTGTCGCAACCCCAACGCCTTATAAATCCGCAAGCACTAAAGCGGCGTATGGCTACTCCAGCGAAAAAATTTCTGAAAGTGAATACAAGGTTCTATTTAAGGCGACTGACAAAACACCCGCCGACAAGGTTCAGCAGTATGCGCTTTATCGCGCAGCGGAAATTGCTCAAAAGCAAGGCTTTAATTATTTAGCAATTGTGAAAACAAATGTAGATAAAAAGCCCATTTTGGCAAGAGAAGTTGTGGCGAAAAATGACGAGCCCGTTGCATTTCAAACAGACAGGCAATGCACAATGTCTGGCTGTGATGAAGTTGCCCAACCTATGGCGGTGCCCAGCTCGAATGACGTGGTGAAAACACAGATAAATGATATTTACTTCACGATAGACGTCAAAATGGCGAATGATAAAGCGAGTTTGGGTAAAAATGCCTTTACTGTAATTGAAGTCTTGTCGGAGCCTTTAGAACCTAAAAATGGAAACTAGAGCTAATTCCCTTCCTGAAATTTAGAGATAGTTAACTAGTTAGCAAAAATGCTTTTCGGTACGCTGATGGCGTTACTGAAAAGCACCTTTCAAATGCACGTGCAAACCCGTTATAAGTTTCAAAACCAACGACTAGTGCAATAGATTTCAATTCTCGTTGCGTAGTAGCCAAGAGGTCACTGGCTATCTGCATTCTATATTTTTCTACATATTGTGCTGGTGTCATATTCGTTTCTTTTAAAAAGAGCCGATGACACTGTCTCTCGCTTACATGCACCAGCTCAGATAACCGCTGAACGGTAATGACTTCATCAATATGCTCGCCAATCCATTGAGTAATGATAGCCATTCGATCGGAGCTGGGTTTCTGAATACTCAGCACATCAGAAAATTGCTTTTGGTTTCCAGAACGTTTTGAGTAAACCACTAAATGCTTTGCAACATGATGCGCTAACGTAGCACCATAATCTAATTCTATCAGACGTAGCGTTAAATCTATTCCTGATGTGACCCCTGCAGAAGACCAATATTTGTCATCATCTACAAATAGCTTTTCCCGCTCGATATTGAGCAAAGGGTATTCTTGCTGCAAATGATTAACAAATGCCCAGTGCGTTGCGACTTTAGTATTTTGGGGTAACCCTGCTCGTGCAAGCAAGTACGCGCCTGTGCATATGGATGCAACTCGCTCTGAGCGCGACATTAACTGCTTTAGACCTTCTAACTGCGTAGATGTTACTGTTGAGCTTCTTGCTCCCTTTCCTCCTGGTACAATTAATGTGTGGCACGCGGTTATTTCACTTAATGATATTGCGGGGGTGATGAGAAGGCCTGCTTCACACCGGACAGCATTTTTATCGAATCCAACAACCTTCAGTTGATAGCTATCCTCCATCGCTTGCTGAGCTTCATAAAAAGCGGATTGAGGCCCCGCAAAGTCCAGCAGTTCCATTCCTTCATATGCAAGCAAACAAATAAGTTTCACCATGGCACACCTGAAATTATTAAAGTAGTGGAACAATAATACACATTTAGCAAAGTGACAGATATGACATTCACACACCCAAAACTGACATCCTAATACAGCCCCCTGCCCTTAATTTTTCGCTATTGATAAAAGGTGCAGACAGAGATTTCTCTTCCAACGAGATTGGACTGTTTTCACCGGTAAATCTTGAACAATAAATCATGTAAAAAATGCATAAGTTCGTGTAATCGTGACCTTAACTACTAACAGATATTCTTTAAAAATCTCGATAAAAATAAAATTTAACCATTTAAATCAATACTTTAAAAACTAGGCATGAAGCTAGCATTAGTAACTATGAAAGTAACGGAAGCAATACGAGGATTTAGTTATGTTAGGTTGGGCAATCACATTTTTTATCATCGCCATTATTGCAGCAGTTTTTGGTTTTGGAGGCCGTGGTAGAGCACCAAGGGCCTAAGATTTAGAAGTATTTTAATAGGAAAAAGGAGTAAGGATATGTTTTCATTTAAAAACTTATCAAAGGTACTAGTAGCATCAGCATTTGCACTATCACTAGCAGCTTGTGGTGACGGTGAAGCGGAAGACGCAGGCGAAGAACTAGACGAGATCGTTACCGATGCAGGTAATGCCGTTGAAGACGCTTGTGAAGATGTGAAAGAAGGCGTAGACGCTGAAGATAAAGACTGTTAATCACGTTTTTATTAAAAAAAGGGCCAGACGATTGTCTGGCCCTTTTTTGTATATATCGCTGAATTGGTTTGCTTTTTCACGTTAGCTAAGACACTTCCTCACCACCTAACTCACGGGCAAGATCGTCAAGTGTAGATAGTGTCGAATCAAACTCACCTAGGCTATAACGGTATTTTACGCTTACGTGATGGTCGGTACGCCCAAACTTCACTCGTAGCCCTTCAGCATCAATATGCTTAACGGTATTTAAAAACCGATACGCAGACATTTCTGTTTCAAATTGAAACTCAACACTGTTTTCCATTTAGGTTTCCGTTTAAGCAACAATTTCAGGGTGAGCATCGATGACCGCAACAACCCGTTGAATCAGGTGATTGTCGGCTTCGCTTATCGAGTCGTACGACAACCAGTCCGCAAGAATGTCTGAAGCCGTTGCCGCTTCGCCTTTTTCCAGTTTAGCGGTCATCATCTGTAGCTGTACGCTAGAGCGTGTAGAAGCATCTGCTTCTGGGCTAGGCATACCCGTTGCTACTTCTAATGCTACCGTTAACCATTGCCTGTCGTGTGATCCCGCTGCGATGCCGTTAGACTGACCTAGTACACTTGCCCAGCGCTTCCCTAGCGTTTCCGCTAAAGCCTGCTCATCGCCACTGCCTTCGCCCACACTAAGCTGTAGTAGCGAAATAAGTGCCTGAGCCCGTGCTAATCGCGCTTGCGATTGTGCACTTTTAGCTTGCGCAACGCGCTTGCTTTCAAGAGCATCAATGTTTCTTTCAACTTTTGTCCGCTGCGCTTTTGGCAAGTCGGTTAACTGAGCACGTATGTCACCTATTGATTGACTGAACGCGGTATCATCGCTGTTAATGTCGACAGCTTCTACTTGCTTAAGTAGCGAATCTACTAACGCATTAAACGCATTGTTCTGTACTTTCCGTTCGGCTTTTAAACGCTCAAATACGTTGTCGTTTGCAGCTTTAAACTGAGCCCACAACTTACTCTCTTCACGTTTACCTGCGTGGCCAATTTGTTTCCATTGGCTCTGCAACTGCTGCGCTTTATCGGCGGCTTCAGTTACATCTTCTTCTACCGAAAGCTGCTGAGCCTGAGCAACTAGCTCACGTTTTTGTGCTTGATTATCGCTTTGCCATTGGTTCACTTTAGCCTGAATTGGCGATGAAACCGCCTTCCATTCTTGCTTCAGTTGTTCATAGATTTCGCGTTCTACCTGACCTGCACTGTGCCACTGCTTAGACGCTCTATCGAATACCTTCACTAACTCGGCTTCGGGCATGTTAATGTCCATTGCCTTGACCGTAGCGATAACCGACATGCGCTGTTCACGCGCAGCAGCACGTTGTTCGTCTAGCTTTGCATAATGGGCTCTACAAGGTTCAAACGCTTTTTCAAGGGCATCATCGAATTGCTGTTGTAACAACTTATCTTCGCTGCTTTCTTCACCATTAGACGATGAAGGCGTTAATGATAACCATTGCTTGCGCAGGTACTTAATAGTTTCACTTCTCTGCTTTATGTTATTGACATCGGCATTTGCCAGCGCAATTGCTTCTTCCACAAGCGCTGGTTTACGCGGCGCCGCAAGATAATCTTGCCAGCCTTCTAGGCGCGACACATCACCAGCCGTTTTTTCGAAACGCTTTTCCACATACTTTTTCGCTGAATCTGGCAGCGCAGAATAGCTTTCCTGAAGCTTCGTAAACTTAGATATTGCAACGCGAAACTTACCCTGTGCAATTAAGTTGTCGATGACACTAATGTGCTTCCTAACGTACTTAACTTGCTCATTTTCCTTGGATTTCTGCGCTCGTTCTTTGGCATTTACACTACTTGTGGCGGCATTAAATCGCTCAGACAGTGCCTTTGGCACAGCATCGATTTCGCGGCTAAGCGCCTTGTATGCTTGACACGCTTCATCAAATTCCGCTTTAAGATCCACTACGCTGCTATTTTGTGCTTCTTCGCCACCGTTTATTTGACTCGAATCTTCAGCCGATGCGCTAGCTTCTTCAGTGCTTACATCACGAGTACTCTCTTTCGATTCGCTATCGCTTATCCCTACAATCTTTGTGGCAATATCCTCAAGCAACTGAAGTTTAATTAGTAGCTTTTGACCGTATTGCTGCTGCATAGAGAAGCGATCAAGCTGTTCGTTTAGCTCGTCAACAGAGCGTTTAATCTCAGTAATTCGTTTATCAGTGGCTGACTCATCATCTAAACGGGCTAGCTGCTCAAGGGTGGCTTCAACACCGCGAACGCTTCCATTAACCGTTGCAACGTCAGCAAGCGTAGCTTCACAAAGCCTGTTGTTGTATAACCAAGCGACCTGCTCTTTAGCATGAGTAAGCTGCTGCTCACACAACGCTTTGGTATTGGCACGTTGCGACGCTTGTTGCTTCTCTTCCCATGCTGGGCGGATACGGCTTAAATATCGCTCGAGCTGCTCACCTATACGCGCGCGCTTTTCTTCATAATCAGCGCGCTCTTCTTCTGTGAGTAAGTCGATTTGAGCAAACAGCCCGGTCAATTCGCTCTCAAGTTCGTTGCGCTTTTCATCAATAGTTTCAACATCTGACTTGTCGAGCAAAGCCTGATATTTGGATAGCCCTAAAGTGAGCTGTTTTTTAAGCTCCACTGGGCGCTTAGCTGCCTCTTTGATAGCGTCAATACGTGCATTAATTTGCGTTGTAAGCGCATCATCTGACACTTTCTTAGCAAGTTTCTGTAAATCTGGTACGTCTGAATGGGAGTTTATTAGCTGGGTTTGCAGCTGGGTACTCGCGCCCTCCAAAAAGACAAACTGAGTAAAAGATGGCTTCGCTACTTTTTCGATTAGCGCGTTAGCTAGGGCATCATCGTGTAAAAGTGTAGGCTCTTTTTTCAACATTTGCGGAACTAGCTGTACCACTAGGTCAGCGTTAGCGGTTTCAGTTAAAAAAGAGAATACCTCTTGACGAGAAAGCGTGACATCACCCTCTCCCAATAAGGCGGCGTTTACCTTTTTCTCCGCCGCTTTTTTAACGCGAGATTGCTTGGCAATTTGTGACATTTTAAGCCACAGTACAAAGCTATTTAGCTTTTCGAGTGCTGCTAAACTGACATTTGCATCTTCATCATTAAATGCCAGTTCGTGAAGAATTGTTTTTTCCTGTGCCTTGTCGGGAGAAAGACTCTCGATTGCCTGCATCCGTTTTTCAGGCTTTGGGCTTTGGTGTGAAGGCGCAAATATACGACTAAATATCATCCTGTTTAAACCGCGCTATTGTATTTTTATCATCCTGCTCATCGCGTAACGAGCGTTTAAAGTCGGCTTTGCTTTTATGTACAATTTCGCCGCTCTCGCCTACTGTCATATGCTCAGAGGACTTTTCTATTTTTGCTTGATACAGCATAACAGCCTGCATACTGCTAGCTTTTTGCTCTTCGTTTAAAGGCGTGCCATCTGGCCACTTACCTGTTTCAACAGCCTGACGCAGACGCTCGTAAATCTCCGGCGTCATGCTGGCTAAAAGTGCTTCTATATTCATTTAGGAAAAACGCTTTATGTAAACAATACGCGCGCGGTTTACTAAGTACCAAACAAAGCCAACCACTGCGCCCAAAATAGCGAGATTATGCTGCAAATCACCTGGACGTGTTCCGCCCCAATACATGAAGCCAAAACTCGCGACAAATATAAGCATAGCAAGAAGAGATTGGTTCTGGATACTCGCTAACTTTTTAAATCTTTGTAAGCTTTGTTTGCGTTCAATATCTTCAGAAGTCGCATCACCGATTTTAAAGTCGCAGTGAGGACACGTCTTCGCTTTGTCAGACGTTTTTTTGTTACACGAAGGACAGTCAACTAATGCCATATGTTGCTCCTGTTTATTGGGTGCGAAATGGAAATGCGCAACTCGCTATTGAGCGAAGACGCATTTATACGCGGATGGGTATCATACTTAAGTTCATCACAACAATGAAGTCGATTCTGTGGATTAACCCTATCGCCATAAAACAAAAATGCGCAGGGTGTTAACTTTTATACAAAGTTTACCGCTACGCATTTTTACCTGATAGCCAAGTTGCATTTCCCTTTAGTGAAACTCAAGAAGGAGCAATGCTGTAGGCACTATCACCTTAATTTTTATGTCGAGACCAGTAGTCGTTAACCGTTTCTTTCATCTCTTTACAAAGCAACATGATGCCGAAAAGGTTTGGCAAGGTCATTACTACGATAGCCACGGCAGAAAGTGCCCAAACTAACGTGGTGTCAGAGAATGCAGCCCAAACAAACCCTGCTACGTATATAACGCGATACGGCATTACCGAACGAGGTCCAAACAGGTATGTCATAGCGCGGTCACCATAATAAGACCAGGCTATGGCGGTTGAGAACGCAAACAGCATAAGGCCAATCGACACGATATATTGTCCAAAGTCGCCAAAGAAACCACGAGTGAAGGCAATAGTGGTGAGCGCAGCTGAGTGAACCAGCGACTTACCGCTTACTTCAAGATTCTCTTTAACAGGCTTTCCGTCGACAATTTTAAGCGTACCGGTGAACAAATCTTCACTGCCTACCGCATACTTCACGTCTTCTGCTACAGACCTAGCGTTAAGCAGAGTAAAACCATCGCTCACAGCCGTGCCGTTAACAACAGTAATAGAGCCAGTGTACGGCTGTACATTGTTACCTTCAATTTCATTGAGGTAACCGTATAGCTGGTTTACATCGTCTTGGTTCGAATCGTCGTATTGACCTGCAATAAAGTACATGTCTGAACGATCGAAGACATTTTCATGTTTTTCTTTCCACACGCCAGACGACAAAATAACTAAACCAGTAACGGTACAGATTAGAATAGTGTCGATGAAAGGTTCAAGCAGTGACACCATACCTTCTGACGCAGGCTCTTTAGTTTTTGCTGCGGCGTGAGCGATAGGTGCAGAACCTTGACCCGCTTCGTTTGAAAACAGGCCGCGGTTAACGCCACGGTTAAATGCATAAGCTAGCGAAGCCCCCAAGAAACCACCTGCGGCAGCTGAACCTGTAAATGCATCACCGATAACAGCAGAAAACGATGGGCCAATGTTGTCTAAATTAGCAAAGATAACGGCAAGCGCACCGATAAGGTAGATAACTGCCATCACAGGAACAACGCGTGCTGTAAACGCTGCAATGCGCTGGATACCACCAAGAATGACCAGGGCAAGAAGAATACCCAGTACACTGCCTACTATCCACGGTTCGAAACCAAAGGTGGCTTCAATACTTTGCGCAATACCGTTACTTTGAGGAAGGTTCCCTGTACCAAATGAACTGACTACCGTTGCAACAGCAAATGCAACCGCTAACCACTTCATGTTTAGGCGACGGTCCATGTAATACATAGGGCCACCGGCCATGGTGCCGTCTTCTGTCTTTACGCGATATTTGTGCGACAGAGTAACTTCAACGAATTTTGTAGTCATACCTAAAAAGGCGGTTACCCACATCCAAAATAGTGCAGCGGGGCCACCAAGGAAAATTGCAAATGCAACACCTGAGATGTTACCTGTACCTACGGTACCAGACAGTGCGGTAGTTAGCGCGCGAAAATGGGTGGTGTCGCCTGGATCGCTTTCTTTATCAAACTTACCGGTAACAACCTGCCAAGCGTGCTTAAAAAAACGAATTTGCGGAAATTTAAGATAAATCGTGAAGAAAAGACCGACGCCTAACAGTACATAAGGAAACCAGAACGCGCCCCCTAAGAAACCATCGAGCATTGTCAGAAAACCATATAACCCTTCCAACGTTATTCCCCTTTTTTATTATGTTTAATTGTTGTTTTATTTTAATAATTAAAAGGCCTCTTTTTGTCGAGGCCTTTTATGCGGAAGTTTTCACTTCCTGATATTTATTTTATTGCTCTGATGCTTTCAGCTTCTTAACAACGGCATTAACACCAATTAGCAAATCTTCACCTAACTGACGGCTGCGTTGTACGGACCAACCATAGATGTCGTCTGGTACATCAGCGTTATCTTTAAACGGCATTTCTACGGTGTACGCCATACATTTGAACTTCTCGCCTACCGCATTTGAGGCCACGGTCAGGTTAGCCTTGCCCGGCTCGTCTTTGTCGTAGCCAAACTCGTCTTGGAATTCAGGCGTCGCATTTAATAACGCATCTTTAAAGGTGTTTTCAAGCATTTTGATAGTGTCATTATAGCTAGGGTTGCCTTCACTTCCTGCTACAAAGTTGTACGGCAATGCCTCATCACCGTGCAAATCAAGATACATGTCTACACCAATTTCGCTCATTGCGTTAAGTACGTAAAGTACTTCTGGGCTTTTTTCTTTCGATGGTGTCGCCCATTCGCGGTTAAGATTGGTGCCTACAGCGTTAGTACGCAGATGACCGCGTGCGCTGCCGTCTGGGTTCATATTCGGCACGATGTAAAATACGGCGTTATCAAGCAACTGTCGCGCCAAGCCATCTTGCTCGTCAAGTAGACGATAGATAATACCTTCAGCACACCATTCAGCCATAGTTTCACCAGGATGTTGACGTGCCGTGATCCATACTTTTTTCTTTTCTGGTGTTTCCTCACCGATAACCAGCATAGACATATCACGGCCATCCAAAGTAAGGCCTAAAAATCTATGCTCGCACAGTAATGACATTTGCGCGTCGTGTACAAGATCAAGGTGACGTTCATAGCTGTAGGGAATGAAATACGCAAAGTAAACGCTAGGCTGTTCTAGTGTTAGTGAAAACGTAAGGTTGTCACCGTCAAATTCGCTAGGAATTCTAAACCAAGTTTGACGGTCGTAAGACGCTAAAACGTTATATCCCTTCCAACCTTCTGGATACGCTGATTTTGCCAGGTTACCAATCGTCATTGTGTGCGTAACAAAAGTTTCGCCTACTAAACGAAAATGGAACCACTGTGCAAATTCAGATTGGTTGTCATTAGGGATGGCTAGACGAATATCGTCAGGTGATTGTGCGCTAACTACTTCAATGTTACCGCTGTCGAATTGACTGGAAATATGCATAGACTGTCGTTTTCCTCATTATTTGAGCGCTAATTTAGCAGTTTACACCATCAAAAAACCGACCACTCAGGTCGGTTTTTTGTACAGCTTCTTGTAATGCGTGTTGCTTACAGCGGCAACGTAGGGAAGCTTAGTCCTGCCATGTCACGAACTACGCGTAGCACCTGACAGCTATAACCAAACTCATTGTCGTACCACACGTAAAGCGTCAAGCGGTTGTCTGCAGCGATAGTTGCCTGAGAGTCAATCACAGACGCCGCGCGAGAGCCAACTAAGTCTGTAGACACAATCTCTTTACTTGCCGTGTAGTCAATTTGGTGCTGAAGTTTCGAGAATAACGCGGTATCGCGCAAGAACTCGTTAACTGCAATGCGGTCCACTGACGTTTTAAGGTTTAGATTCAAAATCGCTAGCGATACGTTAGGCGTAGGCACGCGAATAGCGTTACCGGTAAGTTTACCGGCTAATTTCGGGTACGCCTTAGCAACCGCCTTCGCTGCGCCCGTTTCGGTAATAACCATATTAAGTGGTGCACTGCGTCCACGACGGTCACCTTTGTGATAGTTATCAATAAGGTTTTGGTCGTTGGTGTAAGAGTGAACGGTTTCAACGTGACCGTTTTCGATACCATATTCCTCGTCTAGCGCTTTTAGCACTGGCGTTATCGCGTTAGTGGTACAACTTGCTGCAGACACGATAGTATCTTCTGGTGTTATTTCTTCGTCGTTTACACCGTGTACGATGTTCTTAATATCACCTTTACCTGGCGCAGTAAGAATAGCTTTCGCTGCACCTTTAGCTTTAAGGTGAAGACCAAGGCCATCGCGGTCACGCCAAATACCTGTGTTATCAACGATGATGGCGTTATCGATACCATATTGAGTGTAATCCACTTCATCTGGGCTGTTGGCATAAATGACTTGAATGTACGAACCGTTTGCTTTTAGCGCGTTACGTTCGTGATCAACTGTGATGCTGCCGTTGAACGGCCCATGCACTGAATCGCGGCGCAGTAAGCTTGCGCGCTTTTCTAGGTCGCCATCGCGCCCGCCACGAACCACTACGGCACGTAAGCGAAGCTTGTTGTTTTTACCTTGACGCTCAATAAGTAAGCGAGCAAGTAAACGACCTATACGGCCAAAACCATATAGTACAACGTCCTGAGGTTTCTGATCGTCCTCTTTGTCGGCAACGTCGTTTAGTTTTTCGTTAAGGTAGGCCGTAAGGTCGTTGTTGTCGACCGCAGAACCGTAGTGAAAATCAAAAGCTAATTTCCCAATATCAATTTGAGCCGGAGCAAGCTTCATGTTGCTCAGGGCTTCTAAAATTGGAAAGCTTTCGCGTAGACGTAGCTTAATACCTTCGTGCAGACGCACTTTGCGGTGCGCTTTAATAACATCAATAGCACTGGCGTTCAGTAGCGAGCGTCCATAAACTGAAATTTCAACTGCCTTATTGCGGTACAATTTACCAATAAGGGGCAACATCATTTCTGCGTATTCCTGACGCTCTTGCCAGCTGCTCTGTAATTCCTGCTCAAACTGTTGATTCATGCTTCTGCCTTCATCGATATTAATTTAACGGTGTTGTCGTTGTTGCAAGCGCGACCACTTATTAACTGGCACAATTGCTTTCAACAAATCCTAATTACGCGTCAGCTTTTTATTATTTTTAGGGTACACTAGGTGAGTTTTCGCCTGACGGTGACGAGCAGTATCTTAAATAAACAAGCAAGGAAGACCAAATTGTTGATAAGTTTCAAAACCTCTATGAAAACCCCTACATCAGAGAGTTTATTTAGTAAGTTTCCAACAAAAGGCCGTATAGCAACGCTGTGGCTGTTAGTATCAGCTAGTCTCACTGGTTGTGGCGATCTGTTTGAACCAACTATCAGTGAAATTTGTGAAACTCATAGCGAGATTTGCCTAGATTTGAGTTTGGATGCCCGTTGTCGCGGCGAGCGTGCTGAGATTATTCGCCTGCGTTACTACAACCAAGACTCAAAAGACGACGCTTATAAATACCCTCTCCTTCTTAACTTCGAAGAATATTTAACCTGTGTTGAAGAAGTGCAGCACATCGAACACGTTAAACGCAAAGGTAAAGAAGCGACGAGATTAAAAGGCGTCATTACTGCTCAGCGTGAAATCAAGCGCTTAAGCCGCGAAACCAAAGACTCCCTTGACCCTTATCTCTCGTACTACCATTGGACACGTTATAACGACAAGGACGCTTTTCATCGCTTTGAACGCTTTGCTGCCAGTGACCGTGTTAGCGACCCTAAATTGTTGGTCGCATTGGCGTCCGTTCAAATCAAAACAGATCAGAAGCGAACTATCGAAACCTTATATCGCGCGCTAAGTTTATATACGGATAGCGATGATATTGATGTCAGCATTTTCTACTCGCTTGCTTCAATGGGACTGGATGTCGATAATTATCGTCTTGCTTATGTTTGGTATGGTGTGGCTGAAGCCTTCGATGAGAGACTTAACGACACTCAGCGTGTTCAGCTTGGACAACGCTATTCTCTTCCGGTAGACATTCTAGACAATATTGTTGATGAAATAGTCAGTAGCTTGAATAGCGCGACCTTTGACGCGGATTCGTTAAAACTGAACAAGCTCTGATTTTTTGAAACTCAATTACACAATTTCATTGGTAAATAATTAAAAAAACCGCCGTTTATGGGCGGTTTTTTTCCGTGAAGTAACTAAGCTGCCTCAGCAAGGTCAAATTTTAATCAGATGTTTACCTTAGTCTGACACTGTTGAGGGTTTGACATAATGTTCACATAACGCTTTAGCCTCTAACTTTAGCGTTGTCTTCACCTATAAACGTCATTGATAACGAATTAACGCAGTAGCGCTGACCCGTTGGTGCCGGGCCGTCGGGAAAAACGTGACCTAAATGCGAACCACACTGCTTGCAAAATATCTCTACCCTGCGCATGCCGTGGGTCAAATCTTCTCTATAGTCGACGTTGCCGTCGTCGAGCTGTTTATAAAAAGAGGGCCAACCGCACCCGGCATCAAATTTGGTATCAGAAGGGAAAAGTGGCGCCTCACAGCATTTGCACACGTACAAACCATCTCGCTGTTCGTCTAGCAATACACCGGTGAAAGGCCGCTCAGTCCCCGCTTCGCGGCATACATAGTATTCCTCGTCATTAAGCTCGGTTTTCCAGTCTTTTTCGTTAGTTGATGAGTTTGTATTTTTATCTGTCGACATAACTTACCTCTTAAACAAAAAAGGTGTATTTGAAAACAAATACACCTTTTCTTAGTTTACGCTCAATTGTGAGCGCATGTACCACTAATTAGTTCACACTATTTCTTGATAGCGGTTTGTGGTCGCGCAGGATCACTCCATTCGATGTGATACTTCTTACCTGCTGGCTTGTCTACGCGCTGGTAGGTATGAGCACCAAAGTAATCGCGCTGACCTTGCAATAAGTTAGCAGGTAGCACAGCTGTGCGATAAGAGTCGTAGTAGCTGAGCGCCGACATCATTGCAGGGCAAGGTACGCCAGCAAGCGTTGCCTGTGCAATTGATTCACGCCAGTCAGCTTGATACTGAGTAATTTGCTCAGAAAAGAATGGATCCATTAGCAGATTAGCTAAGTCTTCATTGTTTTCATACGCCTTAGAAATAGACTGCAAAAATACGGCGCGAATAATACAGCCTGCACGCCATATCTTAGCTATCTCGCCAAACTCTAACGTCCATCCGTGCTCTTTGCCCGCCATTGCCATTAGCTGGAAACCTTGTGCATATGCACAGATCTTAGAACAATAAAGTGCTTGCTCTAGCTTGTTGATGATAGACATTTTCTCGTCATAACTAAAGGTTGGTGCAGCAGGACCTGTAAGTACTTTACTTGCCGCCACACGCTCGTCTTTCAGGCTAGAAATACTACGTGCGAATACCGCAGAAGTGATGGTCTGTGCTGGGCTACCAACTTGCAATGCACTGACTGCGGTCCAAAGGCCTGTTCCCTTTTGACCGGCTCTATCAAGGATAACATCAACAAGCGGTTGATGAGTTTCGGGATCCATTTGCTCAAGGACCTCGGCGCTTATTTCCATCAAATAGCTATTCAGCTTGCCTTCATTCCAGTTACGAAATACCTCTGCAATTTCTGCAGGTGCCATGTGTAAGGCTTGGCGCATAACGTGGTAAGTTTCGCAGATAAGCTGCATGTCTGCGTATTCGATGCCATTGTGCACCATTTTTACGTAGTGCCCTGCCCCCACTGGACCAATATAGGTCGCGCATGGTTCGCCCTCTAACACTGGCTGGCCTGGGGTATGGCTCTCTAATGGTTTGCCTGTTTCTGGGTCAACCTTTGCAGCAATAGCCTTAAGAACAGGCTCAATGCGAGTCCACGCATAAGGGTTACCAGATGGCATCAAAGATGGCCCGAAACGAGCACCTACTTCACCACCTGACACGGCGGTAGAAAAGAAGATGAACTTGCCTTTGTACTGCTCTTCACGCGCTACAGAGTCTGTCCACAGGCTGTTACCAGTATCAACCACGATGTCGTCAGCGTGAATACCTGCATCGATAAGGTGATTACAAACATGGTCAACGGGATCGCCAGCAGGCACAGAGATAATAATAAGATGCGGGGCTTTTAACTTGCTTAAAAGCTCGGTGTAAGAACTGCAACCTTCGACACGAGGCTCAGTATTTTCGGCTCTTTCGCTTGCGTCTTTGGCAAGAATAGACTCAACTTTATTTTGGTCTAAATCGAAACACGCTACACGATAGCCATGGTCCACTAGGTTCATGGTAAGGTTACTACCCATCACCCCTAAACCGATAAAACCAATATCACACGACTTGTCTTCGTGCGAATTACCACCTTTCTTTTGCATAGGAACACCCTCACATTTCAGATGGCTGCGCATGATACCACCTGAAAGAATAAAGAACAGTCTAAGCTAACAATTTAGTGCGCACTGGTGTAATTGTCACCAGCGGTAAACATTAACGGGTTCGACAGCGTATTATGACCGATATTTTATTACGCTTATTATGTGTGTTGAGCTCACGGGCAGCCGCCCTGCACAAAATTCATACAGAGGTAAAGACTTTGTTTCTCACCTGTCTGCCCTGCTTACTCACCTGTTGGTAACTAGCTCCGTATTACCTTTTTCGATGAACAAATTTTCTTACACACTAGATCGTATTAAACACCAGCCCACGTGGACGCCACGTGGCTATCCCGAAAACTGAGAGAAGCTAAACAAGGTAAGCGATCTGCTGGCCTGTAAAAACACTTTTTGAATACAAATTGACGGTTGCTCTTCGAGGGAACTGTAGCGTGTGTCAAGATGCATAGTCCATCCGCCTTTAGGTATGACAGACGGCAAATGAAACCGCACGTCGCTTTCGCTTGCGTTTACACATAAGAACCAATGCTCAGGCTTTTGATCGCCCACTACACAACCTTTTATTTCTACACCAAACGCTTTGTTATGGTGAGCATTCCAGTCTTCCGACGCCTTGTCAGAACCATCAGGCTTGTACCAGTTTATCTCTTTCACGTTCCGCGACAGCGTAAAAGTATCATCATGTAGCTTCAATTCGCTGAGCAGTGATGATGACTGACGCAGACGAATAACGTACTGGCAGAAGCTCAGGAAATCTTGCTTGCGCTTGTTTAATTCCCAATTCATCCAGCTAATTGGATTATCCTGACAGTAGGCATTGTTATTGCCTTTTTGAGTACGACTAAGTTCATCGCCCCCCAGAATATGCGGCGTGCCTTGGGAGAAAATCAGGGTTGCGAAAAGATTGCGCTTCTGGCGTTCACGAGTAGCAAGAATCTGCTCGTCATTCGTTTCCCCCTCTACGCCATAATTGGCAGAAAGGTTATGTCCATGACCGTCGCGGTTTTCTTCTAAGTTATCGAGATTATGACGTTCGGCGTAAGTAACTATGTCATGCAGCGTAAATCCGTCGTGATATGTCACGTTATTTACCGATGTACTTATATGTCGATGACCTTTGTGGAAGATATCTCGTGAGCCCATCAAGCGTGTAGCAAAGTCAGCTGTTACCCCGTCATCGCCCCGCCAAAAGGCGCGCACGGTGTCGCGATATTTATCGTTCACTTCTAACCAGGGTGATGGGAAGTTTCCAACTTGATAGCCGCCGGGACCAATATCCCATGGTTCAGCTAGCAACACCTTTCCTTTTAAAACAGGATCGCTACTAATAGCTCGTAATAACCCTGATTTTTTGTTGAATTCTTGCGGCTCTCTGCCCAAACATACTGCTAAGTCGAAGCGGAAACCGTCAACGCCAATAACAGATACCCAATGACGCATAGCATCTAAAATGAGTCCCATCATAAATGGTTGTGCCGTATTAACTGTGTTACCACAGCCAGAGTGGTTGGAATAAACCAGCTCTCCATTCTTTGTTTGTTCAAGCAGATACGCTTGATAGGGGCAGAAACCCTTGTAAGATAGAATGGGGCCGCCAACACCTGCTTCTGCGGTATGGTTAAATACTACATCAACAATTACCTCTAATCCGGCAGTGTGATAAGCGTCGACCATAGACTTCAGTTCGGCGAGAGCATCTAATACACCGTAGCGAGGCTCTGGTGCAAAAAAGTTAACCGGGTTATATCCCCAATAATTAGTCAGGCCTTTATCAGTGATAAAGGGTTCAGGCATAAATGAACACATTGGCATAAATTGCACCGTAGTCACGCCCAACGTTTTTAGGTGCTTGATAACACTTGGATGCGCAGCACCTATAAATTTACCTCTGTGCTCTTTAGGTACATCAGGGTGAAGCTTTGTGAGCCCTTTGATATGCGCTTCATATATCACCCGTTTATGCTTTGGGATAACGGGCGCGCTGACATGACTGGTGGCATAGTCACTATTGTCGATAACTATACACTTGGGGATCATAAATTGTGAATCGTGCTTGTATTGCCTAGCGTCCCACTTTATTGCGCGACTGATTTTCTTAGCATAGGGGTCGATAAGCAATTTGTCGGTAGGCACCGCATGTAAGCCACCTTCTGTGCGTTCTACGCGATAACCGTAGTATTGACCTGCACTGACACCAGCGAAGTGACCATGCCAAACATCACCGGTTTTCTCAGGTAAAATATGCTCGCTAATAGCCTCTTCCGTGTCACTATTGAAAAAACACAACACAACCGCCTTTGCATCGGGTGCGTACACGGCAAAATTACATCCGTCTTGTGTAAGCGTTGCGCCAAGTGGGTGGGCTTTACCCATTCCACTTTCTACAATTAGTGCGGTGTCTCGAATCTCGTTCACTACGTTCTCAATCTATCTGTTCGCCAGAGCCTGTATTTCTAGGCAACTAATCCACATTGGTAACATAAAATACCGTAGCGAGCGGCGGTAAGGTAATCTCCGCCGAATGCGCACGCTCATTCCAAGGCATTTTCTGCGTCTTTACAGTAGACACTACCTCATAATTGCTACCCCAATAAGCACCGTCATCTGTATTAAGTGCTAACGTTAGCGTGCATGCATCATCTACGCCTATTCTAAAATGTTTGCGTGGTACAGGTGTAAAATTAGATACTACGTACACTTTTTGTTTAGCATCTTTCGACACTCTTATAAACGACACCACACTTTGGTCGGCATTATTGTGATCTAACCAAGCAAAACCGCCTGGCTCGTGATCTTGTTCATACAATGCTGGCGTCGTCGTATAAAGGTGGTTCAGCGCCTTGTACAGGGCTTGAACGCCTTTATGCTTGTCGTAGTCCAGCAAATGCCAGTCTAAACTGCTATCGTGGTTCCATTCACGGGCTTGCGCAAGCTCATTTCCCATGAAGTTAAGTTTTTTGCCAGGGTGACCGTACATAAAACCCGCGTAGCAACGTAGGTTAGCTGCCTGCTGCCACTCATCGCCAGGCATCTTGTGCAACATACTGCCTTTTCCATGTACTACTTCATCGTGTGAAATAGGCAGCACGAAGTTTTCGTCAAACGCATAGACCATGCTGAAGGTAATATCGCCATGGTGGTAATTGCGGTATGCCGGGTCTTTAGCAATGTAATGCAATGAGTCGTGCATCCACCCCATATTCCACTTAAAGCCAAACCCCAAGCCGCCGTCAAAAACTGGACGAGAAACCTTGGGAAATGACGTTGATTCTTCGGCAATAGTCATGGCGTCTGGGTAGTGCTTGTACACTTCCTCATTCATCCATTTAAGTAAACTAATGGCTTCGTAATTTTCGTTACCCCCATCCACATTCGGGATCCACTCGCCGTCATTACGTGAGTAATCGAGATAAAGCATGGACGCCACAGCGTCAACGCGCAGTCCGTCAACATGGAATTTGTCTAGCCAAAACAATGCGTTCGCGACTAAAAACTGACGAACCGTGTCTTTGCCGAAATCGTAAATGCAAGAATTCCAGTCCGGATGCCAGCCCTTTCTCGGGTCTTCATATTCATAAACACATGAACCATCAAACCTAGCTAGCCCATGTCCATCTTCAGGAAAATGCGCAGGTACCCAGTCGATAATCACGCCTATACCGGCTTGGTGAGCTTTATCAACAAAGTATTTAAATTCATCTGGGTTTCCAAATCTGCTGGTTGGTGCGAACATTCCCACGGGCTGATAGCCCCATGAACCGTCGAAAGGAAACTCGGAAATAGGCAGCAATTCAACGTGAGTGTAACCCATTTCGCTGACGTAGCTTATTAAGTCATCGGCCAGCGCTTTATAAGTAAGATAGCGCGCATCAGTTTCAATGCCTGGGCGCTTCCAAGAGCCAAGGTGCACTTCATAAATGCTCATTGGGCTGTTGTATTTGTTACCCTTTCGCTTTTCCATCCATGCACTATCATTCCACTCATAGTTATTGTGGTTGTAAATTTTAGATGCATGAGAAGGATACTGCTCGGCACTGAAGCCCAGTGGGTCAGCCTTGTGTGGTAAGTCGTGACCGTGTGCATCTTTAATGTGATACTTGTAGCGCTCACCTTCGCCTAATTCTGGTACAAACAGTACCCAGTAACCCATGGAAGTTTTCTCCATGGGATGCATACGCCCATCCCACTGATTGAAATCGCCAATGAGCGAGACTGTACTTGCATTAGGCGCGAAAACACAAAATCTCACACCGTTTACCGATTCACCTTGGGAAGAGGTAAGTGTTAATAGTTGAGCACCTGCTTGCTGATACAAATTTTCTGGCTTGCTATCAATATAATGAACAGCGTGGTAGGCCTGCTCTGTGAATTGATAAGGGTCAATTGCACCTTTATCGTCGTTGCCCCCTTTAACGGCAACGCGATAAACTTCGCCCTGATAGTTTTCGGGCAACGGCGTTTCGAAAAGACCATTTTTGGAAGTAACGGTTAAATTTTTTAGCGCTGCACTCTCCCATTTAATCGTTATTTCACTGGCATCAGGGCGCCACACGCGAAGTATCGACCTTTGTTTATTGGTAACTAAACCTAAATGGGAAAACGGCTGAGAACATAATACCTGTTCAAACTGCTGCGCTAATTGCATTCGCTACTCCTAGTAAAAACCCGCATGGCAGCGGGTTGAATTGTGAGCTTAAATGCGTTGTATACATTTAAGCTCTATCACGTACCGTCTTGGTACTTTATCTTACTCGTTTAAGTTACCCAGGCAACCGCCTATTATCATTTCTTTGATAATGGCAATTAACCCTGACTTGCTTGCTTTCTGGCATGAGTAAGTTTAGACGCTAACTCATTTATATCATGTCTATCGAACATCGACTCGATATTCTCTGTGAGTTTTCTTCGCCAGTTCGGATACTCGTCAAATGTGCCCGGAATATTTACCGGCTTATCCATTTCTAACCAGTCTTCTAACTGAAGGCTTAACAGAGCACTTGAACCACCAGCCATGTGTACCTGCATACCGTTATTCAGTTCGCGGTTCATGCCTGTGTAGTTCACATCGTGACCCACGTTGTCGCCAATTGAGCCGTGGCCGTGCAAAGTATCTAAAATCGCCTGTTTGTTTTCGTGACGATCCGCATAAAGCGTTTGTAGAATTTCTTCTGTTGGATATAGCCCTATCTCTTTGCCTAACTCTAAATCTAGACAGTGCCAGTAACCAATCAGCGTCGGCATATCGTGAGTAGTCAATGTTGACATAGACTGAACAGGATAATGGCTAGGTGAGAAGAAACCACCGTCTTCGGCTTGTTCGAAGAAAAATACGCGGTATGAGTACACGCCATTATCAGCAAGCTTGCTGCGAATTTCTTCTGGCACGGTTCCCAAGTCTTCACCGATAACCAGGCTCTGATTGCGGTGACTTTCTAACGCTAGAATACCGAGTAAATCGTCTACAGGATAATAAACATAGCCGCCATCTTTAGCGTTATCGCCTTTCACAACCCACCATAAACGCAGCAACGCCATAACGTGGTCGATACGCAACGAACCTGAAGACGCCATGTTAGACGCAAACAAGTCAATAATGGGCTGGTAACCCTGTTCATACAGCTTACGAGGGTCCATAGGCGGCAACCCCCAGTTCTGGCCAAGCGGGCCTAAGATATCCGGTGGAGCACCTACACTTGCACCTGTGCAGTATAGGTCTTTGTTACCCCAAATTTCCGCACTGCCTTCACTCACACCTACCGCAAGGTCGCGATAAAGACCAATGGTCATGCCTGCATCAGTAGCTTTGTTGCTTGCAAGCTCAAGCTGTTGGGCCGCAATCCACTGTAGGAAAAGGTAGAATTTGACATCTTGCTCGTTAGCGCTCTTAAACTTAGCTACAGCAGGGTTGTGATAATCTTTGTATTCTTGGGGAAATACCGGCCAGCCCCAGCTGTCTTTGCCTTCAGCTTTCAAGTGCGATTGCAATGCATCGTACACCGCTAACATATCTAAGCTTTCACCGCCCGCTTCTACGAAGGCTTTAAACGCTTTATTTTGCTTTGTGCTTTTACGAAGGTATTTGGCATCGTAAACATCAAATACTGCTTTAAGCGCAGCCAACTTCAAATGAGCTACCGCTTCATAGTCTACATGTTCTACGTTACGTGCATGTTCAAGCGTGGCTTTAAATTCATCACTATTGACTACGGCTTGTACTGATGCGTCGTCGTAACCGTCAATAGCAGTCACATCGATATACAAATAATTAAGCCAGCGACGTGAGCTTGGTCCATAAGGCGAGCACGCATTAGGGTTTGCAGGGTAAAGCGCGTGAATAGGATTAAGCCCGATAAAGTCTGCGCCAACACCAGCGGCTTTTTCAATAAGCAGAGCTAAATCAGAAAAGTCACCAATTCCCCAGTTCTTTTCACTGCGTACACAGTAAAGTTGAACGCTTAAACCCCAGATCTTTTTCCCTTCTTTAATCTCGTTTGGCGTGTAGCAGGCTTCAGGTGCCAAAATTAAACGAGAACGCGCAAACTCATCGTTATCTGCACTTAAGGCAACGTCGTGATACCCAAGGGGCAAATCCAAAGGCAGCGTCACAACATATTCATGGAACTCCACATCATCGATATGCGCCATAGTTGTCATTTCTTGGTCAACTGGCGTAAATTGATGAGTAAGAACATCACCATTTTCACAAGTGATGGTAAGCACGTGGTCATCGTTCACCAATTCAATAGGCAAACGAACCGCTACGTTAATTTCTTGAGTGTTACGCACCACTTGAACAGGATTTAATGGCGACAACCATACCGACTTAATATCTTGTGTAATTTGTGACTGAATTTTTTCGTCACTACTGGTGTCATAGCCAAGTGTGTTAAGCAGTTTTGCTTTACTTGATTCTGCGATGGTTGCTGGCTTTCCCCATGCGTCGACGTATTGGGTTTCTATTCCCCGCATTTCAACCAGTTGTTGCAGAAGTTGTTGTGTCATGAGCAAAGTGCGTCTACAAACAAATTTTTAACATTATTCTAGAAACAAGGGCTCGGCGATATCTGAATACGATTGCAATAGCACTTATTCGTAATTTTGCAACACTTTGGCTTTTTATTTTGCTAATTATGGCATTTTGATCCATACTTTACGTAATTTATTTTCATTTTATTTAAATAATCGGGGTACGTTATGACAATTCGCATCGGTATCAATGGTTTTGGCCGTATTGGACGTCTAGTAATGCGCGCTGCTGCAGAGCGCAACGACATCGAAGTTGTTGCAATAAACGACTTGCTAGACACGGACTACATTGCTTATCTATTGAAATACGACTCGACTCACGGTTTGTTCGACGGTGAAGTTACAGTAGATAACAATAGCCTAGTTGTAAACGGCAAAACTATCCGTATTACATCTGAAAGAGATCCAGCAGCACTAAAGTGGGATGAAGTAGGCGTTGACGTAGTAGTTGAATCAACAGGCCTATTCCTTACTAAAGAGACGGCGGCTAAGCATATCGATGCAGGTGCGAAAAAAGTTGTGATGTCTGCGCCTTCTAAAGATGACACACCAATGTTTGTAATGGGTGTTAACCAGGACACTTACGCTGGTGAAAACATTGTTTCAAACGCATCTTGTACAACTAACTGTCTTGCTCCACTTGCAAAAGTTCTTAACGACAAGTTCGGTATTGTAGATGGACTAATGACGACTGTTCACGCGACGACTGCTACTCAGAAAACGGTTGACGGCCCTTCTATGAAAGATTGGCGTGGTGGCCGCGGTGCTGGTCAGAACATCATTCCATCATCAACGGGTGCAGCTAAGGCGGTAGGTAAAGTTATTCCTGAGCTTAACGGCAAACTTACCGGTATGGCTTTCCGTGTACCTACGCCAAACGTTTCGGTAGTAGACCTTACTGTAAACCTAGCGAAGCCTGCTAGCTACGCAGAAATCTGTGCAGCAATGAAAGAAGCGTCAGAAGGCGAACTTAAAGGTATCATGGGTTATACAGAAGACGCCGTTGTGTCTAACGACTTTGTAGGCGACGCTCGCACGTCAGTATTTGATGCAACCGCTGGTATCGCACTTACAGATACATTCGTTAAGCTAGTATCTTGGTACGACAATGAATGGGGTTACTCAAACAAGGTTCTTGACCTTGTGGCTCACATTTCTAAATAATTAACCCTATCAGGCAAAAATAGTTAAACTATTGACGCTAAAGTTGAGTTAATCTAAAGGTGTAAACGCTGCGTTTGCACCTTTTTTGTTTTATATGGTCTTATATTCATAATGACGATACTCCAGCGACACTCGTTTTCCCGTCGCTTACCCAAAGTTTGTTTTCATATTAGTCCAAGGAGGGCTTATGCCACCTGTTAGTTCAGTAACCGTTAGCGAGTCTAATGGACTTACCTTTTTAGACGTAGATAACGCATTTGCCTCTGCGCGTATTAGCTTATTTGGCGGTCATATCTTGTCATATGTGCCTAAAAGCGATGGTAGAGAGCGTCTTTGGGTAAGCCCCCATGCTTACTTAAATGGAGAGCGACCAATTCGCGGTGGTATTCCGGTATGCTGGCCTTGGTTTAGCGACGATCACGGTCGAGAAAAGGGCGCCCTACCCGCACATGGTTTTTTAAGAACACAGGTATGGAAGCTGGTCAATTCAGAAGATACAGACACCGGAACAACAATTACCCTTTCGCCAAGCTTTACTCGAGCGGAGGGCTTTGAGAATGATTGTAATGTGACCATGGTAATCGCTGTTGGCAAAACAATGGACGTGTCTTTAAACACTGAAAATACCGGCGTTGCCCCCTTTGAATTTAACTGTGCGCTTCATACGTACTTTCATGTTGATCACATTCAACATACACAAATAAATGGCATAGAAGGTCAGTATAAAGACAAACTTGACGACTGGGGATTAAAGACAACACCAAGTCCATACACGATTACAGGTGAAACAGACCGCATTCACATTGCGCCGATTAAAACTGCTGAGATTGAAGTAGAAGGCAGCGTGTTTACAGAAGTAATATCTGACGGTAATGACTCTTTGGTTGTATGGAACCCATGGTTAAGCGCAGCGTCTATTTCAGACATGGACCCGTTTGGCTATAAGCACATGTTGTGCGTAGAAACATCGCTAACTCAGGGAAAGACACTGTCCCCCGGTGCTAGCCACACGCTTAAACAAACTATCGCTCCGCGATAAGTCACCTTTACCAATTTTTGCAGTGGGGCTAATGGAGCCTCACTACAAATGCAAATTTAATCAAATATTCGCATCGAATAACTTAATCGAAAATATGGTGTTCAACGGAATGAAGCCTAAAATAGCTAAACTCTTTTTTCTCACTTTGCTGGCGTTTTCCTTAACGGGCTGTGCCCACTTTATCGCCTATCAAATCGCCTCTCAGCATCAGATTCCCGTCAGCGGAAACATCTCTGAAACGTTCAAAACATCACGTTTATGCGCAACAAGCACCCACTGCATTAATGTACAAAGAACATCTGATATGGAAATAAGCCAGTTAAAATTTTCTCTCTCCATTAACAATGAAACTAAGGTGTGGAGTTTTGAAGACAATGGAAGTACTGCTATTAAGAATAAGCGCCATTTGATATTTATATTTCCGGGTTTCGGCACACCCACCTCTATCGTCTCTATACATCAACAGTGGCTTAGTACGATGACAGGCGCGGACGTAATAGTTATTGAAAGCGCAGATAGCGCCACCCATTTTTCTTTTGGACTCAACGCCGTTGACCCAGTTATTTCAGAAATTGAGAGAAAGGCCCCTCTTAAGGTTGATTTAGTGGGCATTTCAATGGGAGCAGTCGCTGCACACCAAGTTGCAACCAAGGTTAAAGCAGTACAACTGCACCTCGTTGCCCCAATGACAAATTTTCACCACTCAACCATGGCGCTGTGGAATATTTTGCACAGAGATAATATCTACTCATCATTCATATCTACACATGACATCGAGGACGCCATAGCTATCGTTTATCAAAACGCAAAAACAAGAGCCAGCGACATAGACATTATAAAGAATATCAAGGAAAAGCCTCTCCGAACTTATGTTTACACATCACCACAGGACAGAGTAGTGCTAGAGAGCGATTGGGAAGAAGTGGATAGTACTGATATAGCGCAGTACTCATTTTCAGACCTCAATCACTTGGAAATGTCTTCGTTAATGGATGAAAGGTTGTTGGCACGCTTTCTCTCTAATTTACTGGATACAGACGTTGAGACAAACCTGCATACAACGGGCTTGATATGCCGCTCACATCAAGGAGAGTGTGAAAAAGAATTATGAGCTTATCAAAAGCCACTTGCTGTTTTGCTCCATCGTTAAGTACCCATCGAGAACAGGCTGGCTTTTTCCTTATAAATACAAAGATGTTTAAAAAAACCATCGAGTAGGGTGAGGCGTCACCGCCTCATCCCTCTCACAGAACCGTACATACGGGCCTCGTATACGGCTCATATACACAGTTATTTAGCGTAATTGC
>LUMJ01000009.1_pt1 | contig 112299 bp, 99 predicted proteins | sample 729631 | NCBI WGS metagenome assembly LUMJ01 (sample SAMN03860266, study PRJNA289734) | marine metagenome | biome: seawater column; feature: ocean; material: water; isolation source: Red Sea water column Station 22 - depth 500m | place: Saudi Arabia: Red Sea | collected 2011-10-15 | depth 500 m
AAATTGTTGATAAAAAATTGTGATATCCGGCAACGAGATTAACGATGTTGATCCGGTAAGACTAAGTCTGAGCAGGATGGTTCTGATTCATGATAATCATGATTCTGATCAACTTTTGAAGTCTTTCCCATCCTCCCCCTCACCCACCGCAAGCGGTCCCCCCTCTCCCCCGTGGGAGAGGGTCGGGGTGAGGGGTTAGCGACTCCCTCTCTTCCTTTGGGAGAGGGAATCACGGAATTGTTCCAGCTTCAGGGAGGAACACCGAATGAGCAATGTAACAAAACAAGATTCCATTCCGGAAGAGCACCGGAAAACCGAAAGATATCCGGACGGTGTTTAACTAGGCGAAAATTCGGAATGTTGGAAAAAAGAGGAGAAAATAACAGCTGAACTGCTTCCGGAGGAAAACGAAAACCCCTGAGGAAAAAGTCGGCGTTTCGCGAGGGCCGGAAAAGGCTAAGAATTAGCCGTAAACTGCGTTTCGTTTCGTTTCGTTTCGTTTCGTTGCGTTGCGTTGCGTTGCGTTGCGTGCATGATGAGGGCCCCTCAAAAAGTGAAGAAATCAAAACTCAAGCTGAAGAACTTTTTTATATCCGCAGGTTTTCATGATCATGTGAATTTGTCAAGAAATATTTTATTTTGTTATGTTATACAGGAAATTTCCATTGTATCAGAAAGTCATTTTGACTTGGATTTGAGGGTAATTTTCTGATACTCTTACAATGAAATGCTCACGGAGGGAGGAATGGATCATCCGGGAAGATACTGGCAAAAACTGGATGACGGCAGGATTCAGTGCGACATTTGTCCAAGGCAGTGCAGGCTGCACAATGGACAGCGCGGACTTTGTTTTGTGCGCCAGGCGGATGATGACCAGATTGTGCTCACAACGTATGGGCGCTCAAGCGGTTTCTGCATTGATCCGATAGAAAAGAAACCGCTGAATCACTTCCTTCCGGGAACACCAATTCTTTCCTTCGGCACAGCCGGATGTAATCTCACCTGTAAATTTTGTCAAAACTGGGACATCAGCAAGTCCCGTGAATTTGACCGACTGACTGAAACTGCTACTCCGGAAATGATTGCCAGAGCGGCAAAAGCGCACGGATGCCGCAGTGTTGCTTTCACCTACAATGATCCGGTTATTTTTCTGGAATACGCAGTTGATATTGCGCAAGCCTGCCGAGAAATGGATATCAGTCCTGTAGCAGTCACCGCCGGTTACGTGCTTCCGGAAGCACGTACTGAATTTTTCCAGAATATGGATGCTGCAAATGTTGATCTAAAGGCTTTCAGCGAGAAATTTTACAAGAAGATTTGTGGAGGAAAACTTGAGTCGGTGCTGGAAACTCTCGAATATTTAAGGCACGAAACTGATGTGTGGTTCGAAATAACAACACTGCTGATTCCGGGAGAAAATGATTCTTCAGAAGAAGTGCATCACATGAGTGAGTGGATCATGGAACATTTAGGTGCGGATGTTCCCCTGCACTTCACTGCGTTTCATCCGGACTGGAAAATGCGTGATATTTCTCACACGCCTCATTCCACCTTAAACAGGGCAAGGCAAATTGCTCTTGCTGCAGGAATTCGTTATGTGTACGTGGGAAATGTTCACGACAAATCCGGATCAAGCACATACTGCCATCAATGCGGAGAATTGCTGATTGGTCGGGACTGGTACGAATTAAGCGACTGGAATCTGGAACAAGAGGGAAACTGCATTAAATGCGGAACAAAGTGTCCCGGAAAAATTGAACAGCATCCGGGAAACTGGGGAGCAAAAAGAATTCCCGTGAGTTTGTAAATATACAGGAATATTTATTTATACCCATTCAACTTTTGCTTGTGAAATGTTCCGGGAAATTAAAAATCACTCCGGGAATGTTGGTGTGATGAGGCTTACTGTTAGTTAATGCTCTGTGATGCAGTCACTGCCCATGCACCGTAACCCACCACACGTGCGTGATCTCCCGCTGTATCTCCGGAGTTGCAGAGATCCAGCCTGTGCACCTGCCAGTCGTTTTGGGAAGCAGCCAGTAATGCTCCGCGAAGCGGATATGCACCACAGGCATCTTCCGGAGAAAGCAGTTGCGGTAACAATGACTCAATCGCGTTTGCAGTGCGTGAGTCCAGTTCCCTTGCTGTTTGATAGTCATGGAAATGACTGAGGTCGGTACTGATCAAAATCAGAGTTTGATCATCATCACAAAATTGCTGAATCATGTTTGCCAGCAGATCTGTTTTCGTGTCACCCACAACCAGAGGAACAAGTTTAAATTCGCCGAGAGTTTGCTGTAAAAAAGGAAGCTGCACTTCCAGGCAGTGTTCCTCAGCATGTGCCTCATCACTGACAGTAATCCAGGAATAATCAGCAAGCAGTTTTTCCATCAGTACGCTGTCCAGATGTATCACACCAAGCGGAGTTTCAAAAGCATCAGACTTCGGCAAAGCCGCACCGGTAAGCCACACACGATGAGCAGGTCCAAGCAGAAATACCCGCTGAAAACGATTTTTTAACTTCATCAAAAGCCGATACGCCGCGGCGGCTGTTTTCCCGGAATAAATGTAGCCTGCATGCGGGACAATCAGCATCCGTATTGATGAGATTTCATTCGTGGTTAACTGTAATGAATCCTCGTCGCCTTCCATACTATGCAGATAGTTCCGGACGGTTTTCCTCAGCTCCGATTCATCTCCGGGATAAAACATATATGAAACCGCTGCTGGTCGAATGTTTTTTGAAAAGTTTTCTTTAATCATGATCTGCCTCAATGATTTGGAACTCGAGAATCAATAGCCGAAGTGTTTGATTTCTTCACCTTTTTCATCAATATCAGTCATGGCTTTAATGCCCATTTCCAGATGCATGTCAACAAATTTTGCTGTAACTTTTTTGTCCAGTTCCTGAGTTTTTACTCCTTCCGGAAGCAGTGGATTGTCTGAAACAAGCAGGATGGCGCCGCGGGCAATTTTGTTGGCATGACCCACAATGAAGAGGGTAGCGGTTTCCATATCAATTCCAATTGCGGAAAGATTAACTAGCTTGTTTCGAAAATTTTCATCCCATTCCCAGACGCGTCTGTTAGTGGTGTAAATAACTCCTGTGCGATATTCCTGTCCATATTCCAGCACAGTATCTGAGACAAATTTGTGCAGCTTAAATGAGGGCAATGCCGGAACTTCCGGAGGAAGATAGTCATTGCTTGTCCCTTCGCCTCGTATTGCCGCAATCGGCAGAATATATCTGCCTATTTCCGCGGTTTGTTTCAGGCCGCCGCACTTGCCTAAAAACAGAACGCCTTTAGGATTACAAGCCGTCAGCAAATCCATGATGGTCGCCGCGTTAGCGGAGCCTATACCGAAATTTATAATGCTCAGACCGTTATCATTTGTGGCAGTCTGCATCGGACATCCTTTCCCCTTGATTTTGCAGCTGAAACGCTCTGCGAACTTGGTTACATAATTACTGAAATTTGTCAGCAGAATATAATTTCCAAAATCTTCGATTTCTGTTCCGGTGTAACGCGGCAGCCAGTCCCGCGTAATATCTGTTTTGCTTTTCATCATGGTTGTTGATTTATTATTGAAACAACTTTTCATGATATTCATCTTGAAAGAAATTCCATAAAGTTGCCAGTGGAACCTATATAAACATCATCGAATTCATTTGCATTATTTTCATTCCGCTCGAAGTCTTGTGATGATCCGGTTTCAAGTAGGTGTTGGTTAAAATATTCCCCTCACCCCGGCCCTCTCCCAGCAGGATAGGGAGTAGCCACAACCACACCCTTGCCTCTCCCAGCGGGAGAGGGAGAAGGGTGCATAGTATAGTATTGTTATCAATGAGTATGGATAAAGACGTCTTAACAGAAGAGGAATCCGGACAGGATAAAAAGGAGGACTTGAAAGAGAGGACAAGATTCGGGAAGCACCTGTTTGTCGGTGCTCCCGAAATCTAAAGATTATGCTTGATTACATTGCATTCCAGATTATGTGACTCCATGCACCTTTAGGCTTTTTGGTGATCACTGGAGTAGAATCCGAAGCCATCAGTACTTTGACTGTGCGCCTGTAATCTGCCGGTATAAGATAACCAATACCCTGTGGCTGGTTGCCGACCAACTTGTTTATTTCACCCATCATGCGGCGCTGATGTTTTTCAGTCTGTGCGCCGGTATCGTCATTTTCCAGCACGATATCTGCTGCTGCATCTGGATTCGCGGCTGCATACTTCCAGCCTTTGATTGATGCCCTGAGGAAACGAGCCATTTTATCCACGAAAGCCTTTTTTCTCAGATTTTTTCCCAGCACATATAAACCGTCTTCCAATGTAGCAACACCCTGGTCTTCATACTTGTAAACAACCAGTTCAGAAGGACTCAGTCCGGCATCAACAACTTGCCAGTATTCATTGTATGTCATGGTTGAAACGCACTCAGCCTGTTTCTGCAGTATTGGATCCACGTTGAAACCCTGCTTCAAAACGGTTACTCCATTTGAACCACCGGTAGTTGGGATACCCAATTGGCTCATCCAGCTCAGGAATGGATATTCGTTTCCGTAAAACCAGACTCCCAGAGTTTTTCCGCGAAAATCTGCTGGAGATTTAATCCCACTGTCTTTACGGCAGGTGAGCATCATTCCGGATTTTTTAAAAATCTGGGCAATGTTCACCAGCGGAACACCTTTTTCACGTGATGCCAACGCCGAGGGCATCCAGTCAATGATCACATCAGCTCCTCCTCCTGCAATTACCTGGGGCGGCGCAATGTCTGGTCCGCCTGGCTTGATGGTTACTTCCAAGCCTTCTGCTTTATAGTAGCCCTTATCCTGTGCCACAAAGTAACCAGCGAACTGAGCCTGTGTAACCCATTTCAACTGAATGGTTACTTTTTCAGCTGCTTGTGCGGTAAATGTCAGACCGATAGCCAGTATAACCATCATCATTTTTTTCATTGTACTCATAAGTCACTCCATTTGAGATTATATACAGGTCAGCATTGTTTTTGCTGAATGCAAGTCAGCTGACTCGGATAGAAGGGTGCCATCCTGTGAACTGCCGTTCAATAAAAGCCAGCAGTGCATAGAAAAGCGACCCGGACAATGCTGCCACCGCGATTGACGCCCAAACCACATCAACGTTCATACGACCGATTTCTGTGGAAATTCTGAATCCCATTCCTACAATCGGCGTACCAAAAAATTCCGCGACAATTGCCCCTATCAGCGCCAAAGTTGAGTTGATCTTCAGTGCGTTAAAAATAAAAGGCAACGCGTTCGGGAGACGCACCATAAACAGCAGCTGCCAATAATTTGCAGCATATGAGTGCATCAAGTCAAGCTCTATTCTTTCGGTGGACTTTAAACCGGCAAGAGTATTCACCAGCATTGGAAAAAATGTCATCATAACCACAACCGCGGCCTTTGACTGCCAGTCAAAACCGAACCACATGACCATGATTGGAGCCACTCCAACTATGGGCAAAGCGCTTGCCAGATTTCCCAGAGGCAGTAAGCCACGCTGTAAAAATGGAACTTTATCTACCAGAATTGCTACTCCAAATCCAGAACAGCAGCCGATCATGAATCCGGCAAGCACTGCTTTCAAAAAAGTCTGCTGAAAATCAGCCCACAGCATCTCCATTGCATTGACGAATGCAGTTCCAATCATCGATGGCGCCGGCAGCAATACTTGCGGAACCTGAAAACCCACAGTCAGCATTTCCCACAAATATAGCAACACTGCACCGAACAAAACCGGAACCAGCAAATTTACGGCAATTGCGGTTTTTTTGTCTCTGCTGCCATCTATTTTTGACCAGAAACCCATTGCTTCCCAGATTACCAAAGTGAGTACCGCGACATACAGCCATATTCCCCATGATGTTGTTCCGGAATCAGACATGTGAACACTGTTTAATGTGGACAAACATCCTGAGGCAATCAGTAAACTGATGACGCATTTGCCTGTGACTGACTCAGTTATTCCTTTGCGAATCAGTATTATTACAACACCGATCAGTGGTAACAGCGCTAAAAGTGCGGTATTCTCTCCCAGCAGCATCCAGTCACTTGAGAATTGAAACTGGATCGCGTAGCAGATGATAAAAATCCAGTAAATGATTCCTGAAATTTTCAAGACAATACCCCCATTCTTTTTTGAACTATTCTTTCCATAAAACTCATCAGAAACACAAGTGATGCAGCTATAACTGAAGCCACAATCAATGCGCTCCAGATTTGCACTGTCTGTCCGTAATAGGAACCGGTCAGCAGCCTTGCGCCCAGACCTGCTCTTGCTCCTGCAGGCAGCTCACCCACAATGGCACCAACAAGACTGATGGCAATGGAAACCTTGAAGCTGGCAAAGAGGTAAGGTGTGGAAGCAGGCCAGCGCAATTTCCAAAATGCCTGTGCCTGTGTCGCATTGTAGGTTTTCATTAAATCCAGGTGGATTGGATCAGGCGAACGCAAGCCCTTGACCATGCCGATAACAATTGGGAAAAAGCAGAGATACGCTGAAATAAATGCTTTTGGTAAAAGACCGGTCAAACCGATTGCTCCTAAAACCACAATTATCATTGGGGCAATAGCCAGAATAGGGATTGTTTGCGAGGCTATTATCCAGGGTAATACGCTTTTGTTTAGTGTTGGAACATGTACAATTCCTATGGCCAGTAATATTCCTAAAACTCCTCCCATCACAAAACCAACCATAGTTGAAGAAATTGTTACCCAGCCATGATATACAAGACTGCGCTTTGAGGTTATCTTGCGGCCGAACAATGACTTATTCATGTCAGACATTATCTGATGCGGTGCCGGCAATACAGGGCGGCCCATGGCCCACGAATCCTCGACAAGTTTCTTAAAGTTCCACTCGGTGTTTTGACGTTCATATTTGTCAATCAATACATCCGAATTCAGATAAACTGCTCCGGCATACCAAAAAACAACGATCAACGAGACAACGGTTGTGATGGGAATGAAGGATGATTTAAGGAGTTGGTTCAGCATTATCAATCGATTTGTGTGAATCCGATTTTTATTTTTTTTGTTTTAGGTAGAGAAACTAATGCTTTGAGAGTATCAAAAACATCTTTGAACTGTCGTTCATATTTGGTTTCCATTTTTTCCAACTTCCTGCTTAATTCTGTATGAATGAGCGCTGTTTCTCTTAGTTGTGTGAATGTTCTCATAATTTCAATATTCACATGAATTGCTCTGGTGGAATGCAACGCACCGGAGAACATAGCAACTTCGTTTTCAGTAAAAGCTCTGGGAGGTTTGTGTGCCTCCCCAACTTGATATCACATTTTGTGATCTTAGAGAATTTTCACTAGATATCACAATTTGTGATTTCAAGTTTTTGAATTCTTCTGAAGTGAGTTGAAACATAAAATCGTCAGGGAATCGTTCAATGTTCCTTGTAACAGCTTGATTTAACGTTCGTGTTTCAACTTGGTACATAACCGCCAAATCGCTATCCAGTAAAACATTCTGCTGACGAATTGTATAAATTTGAGCCCGAATCTCTTTTGCCGTTACAATTGTTGAATAATCAGACATTTAAAAGACTCCTTGTTTCAACTTTATGTACTAATATCACTGGTATTCAATCATAACTGTGTCCCTCACGTAATCCTTTACGAATACGTTGAGAAAGTTCAAGGAATTCCTGAGTTTCACGTATGTCGAGTGTTCTTTTTTCAGGAAGAGTGCTTTCTATAATATCGATAATTTTTCCCGGACGAGGAGACATCACCACAATTTTAGTGGAAAGGTATGCTGCTTCTGGAATAGAGTGTGTAACAAAAACAACGGTTTTATGAGTCTGTTCCCACAGTTTGTGAAAGTGTTCATTAAGCTGGTCACGCACGATTTCATCAAGCGCGCCGAAGGGTTCATCCATCAGTAATAAGTCCGGATGAAATGTCAGGGCACGTGCGATAGAAACGCGCTGCTGCATGCCGCCGGACAACTGCCAGGGGAATTTTTTTTCAAAGCCGGTGAGATCAACCATTTCAAGCGCTTCACTAGCACGCCTGGACTGGTCAGTTTTTTCGACACCCATGATTTCCAAAGGCAATTTGAGATTGCCTTCAACAGTACGCCATGGGTAAAGGGCTGGGGATTGAAAAACATAGCCATATGCACGATTCAGGCGGGCTTCTTCCGGAGACATCCCATTGACTTTGAGCACTCCACCGGTAGGTTTTTCCAGATCCGCAATCAAGCGCAGCAGCGTGGTTTTTCCACAACCTGACGGACCGATGAGTGAAATGAAATCACCTCTGTTTATTTCCAGGTCAATTTCAGACAGTGCGTGAACAGGACCGTCTGCTGTCTGGAATACCAAATCAACTTTTCCGGCCTCAACTACCTTCGCACTATCTTCCATTGCTATGACCGATCCACGGCACTGGGAGCAGTGGCGGCGCTGCGTTTTTCCATTGCTCCATAATAAGGAGCAAAACAAGGTCGGTCGATATAATGTCCGGCGCCTTGTTCCGTACGAACATCACCGTCCTGATAAACCACTTTGCCCTGGCTGACTGAGGCTACATTGACTCCGGTTAATTCCATGCCCTCAAAGATATTGAAATCAACATTTTGGTGATGCGTTTTTGCGGAAATTTTATGAGTAGTCTGCGGATCAAAAATTGCCAAATCAGCGTCACTTCCGGCAGCGATCAGCCCTTTTCGTGGATATATATTGAAAATTTTTGCTGTGTTTGCGGAAGTGACTGCAACAAATTCGTTCATGGTGAGTCAACCAATGTTTACGGTTATGCCGAAAATTTAATTTTGATCAACACGCATCGGGTTGTTCGGATGAGTTGTCCAGTTCTGATATTCTGTTCCGGTATCAACACGTTCCATTGTGATGCAGTTTGGTACAGGGCAGGCAAACATACAAAGGTTGCAACCAACACAATTATTATCAATCACCTCAAACCGTCTTCCGCCATTTGCTTTGATTTCACGAATTGCCTGGTGTGACGCGTCTTCGCATGAAATGTGACACAATCCGCAGTGAATGCAAGTTGTTTCATCAATACGTGCTTTGATGTCGTATTTCAGGTTTAGATATTGCCATTCAGTGACATTCGGAACAGCGGCGCCCCTGAAATCTTCAATTGTCTCATAACCCTTTTCATCCATCCAGTTGTTCAGCCCGTCAATCATATCATCTACTATTTTGAAACCATAGTGCATGACAGCAGTACAGACTTGAATTCCCCGTGCCCCCATAGCAATGAATTCTGTGGCATCTCTCCAGTTTGAAATACCTCCGATAGCAGAGACAGGTAAAGTATTTGTTTCCGGATCCTTTGCTATTTCAGTTACCATGTGCAATGCAATAGGTTTTACCGCGGGTCCGCAATATCCTCCGTGGGAGCCTTTACCGTCAATCGTCGGTTCCGGTGCCATCAGGTCTAAATCAACTGACACAATTGAGTTGACCGTGTTGATCAAAGCTACTCCATCTGCACCGCCAGCTTTTGCAGCACGTGCGGCATGACTGATATCGGTAATATTAGGAGTGAGTTTTACCAGACATGGAAGATCTGAGCATTCTTTCACCCATCGTGTAACCATTTCAATATATTCGGGGACTTGTCCGACGGCAGAACCCATTCCACGCTCTGACATTCCGTGAGGGCAACCGAAATTGAGCTCAACTCCATCGCTGCCGGTGTCTTCAATTTTTCTCAAAATAAACTCCCAGTCATTTTCCGTGCATGGCACCATCAGTGAAACCACAACCGCACGATCCGGCCAGTCTTTTTTAATCTGCTTGATTTCCTTTAAATTGTCTTCGAGTGGACGATCTGTAATCAATTCAACATTGTTAAATCCCATCATGCGCTGACCATTATAATGCACTGCGCCATAACGGGAAGTAACATTTACAATAGGTGGATCCAATCCCAGCGTCTTCCAGACCACTCCGCCCCAGCCAGCACGAAACGCGCGTTCAACGTTGTACAATTTATCTGTGGGAGGAGCAGAAGCAACCCAAAATGGATTTGGGGCTTTTATGCCTGCCACATTGCAACTTAAATCTGCCATAATCAGCTCCTTATGTTATGTAAACAATTGTGATGCAGAAATTGATGAATGAAATAAACTTACTGGGACATTAATTTATTATGTATGGAATCGGCAGCATGTTTACCATCTGCCACAGCCTGCACAGTCAAATCTTCTCCGGAACCGATACAGTCGCCTCCGGACCATACTCCGGGAAGAGATGTCTCAAATTCATTGTTTACCACAATTTTTCCATTTGCGAAATCAGGCATTTCTGAGTCTGAAAAAATCTTGTCCTGCAATGACTGACCGATTGCCTTGAAAACCACGTCAGCTTCCATGAATCGGGTTTCTCCGGTACCTGTAAGTTTTCCATCCGGATTTAAATTAGTACATTCAAATTCAACTCGGGAAACATGACCATTTTCGGAATGAAGTCTTTTTGGTGAAAGCCAATACTTGATACTGACACCACTCGATTTTGCGAATTCCTGTTCCTTCCATGTGGCGCTCATTTGCTGCGCACCACGTCTGTAAACCAGTGTAACATCTTCTGCTCCAAGTTTTTTTGACTGCACAGAAATATCAATTGCCGTATTTCCTCCTCCTATCACAACCACACGCCTGCCAACGGGCAACTCTCCAAGGTTTTCTGCCTGACGAAGTTCTGAAATTGTATCCACTGCATTGATTACTCCATCAATATCCTCACTTTCCAAACCCAATTCGTTTACATCTCCCAGGCCGATACTGAGAAAAACCGCGTCGTATTCCTGTCTCAGATCATCAAATTTGACATCTCTTCCTAATTGATGATTTGTTCTGGTTTCAATTCCTCCAATCTGTAAGATGAAATCAACTTCACGCTGAGCAAAATTGTTTACGGTTTTATAGGCGGCAATTCCGTATTCGTTAAGCCCGCTTAATTTTTCACGAGCCTCAAAGATTACTGATTCATGACCCAGCACAGCAAGACTATGGGCGCAGGCAAGACCCGCCGGGCCACCTCCTACTACAGCAACGCGTTTACCTGTCGGTTTACCTCTTTCAAATAAGGTCTCTCCGCTTTCAAAAAACCGATCGGTAGCATAGCGCTGCAAATCTCCAATCCGTACAGGTTTGTGTTCCTGAGTTTCCCGTACACATGCTGCTTCACATAGAACTTCAGTCGGGCAGACTCTGGCGCACATTCCACCCATGATGTTTTGTGACAAGATGTCGTTTGCAGACCCCTTGAGGTTGCCGGTAGAAATTTTTCGGATAAAATTAGGAATGTCGATTGCTGTCGGACAGGCCTCGATACAAGGCGCATCATAACAAAAATAACAGCGATCTGCCTCTACAATCGCATTTCCGGAACTGAGTGGGGGATGATGATCAGAAAAATTATCCGTCAGCTGCTCCTGAGACAGGCGTCCTGCACGGATGTCTTGCGTGGCCATTTGATTTCCGGGAAGATTTGGAATGTTTTAAATAAAGTTATAAAAACCTGACCCTCTTCTATCGTAGTGCAGTCAGGTCTTCGTACATTTCAGGACGGCGATCTCGAAAAAACTGCCAGAGATTCCTGATTTCACGGACTTCATCCATTTCCATATCGTGAACAAGCAGTCCGTCGCTGTGGTCATCAAGCTGGGCTTCAATTTTTCCGCGAGGATTAACCACATAGCTGGAACCATAAAACTTGCCGATGTTCCATGGTTCTTCTGTGCCAACCCTGTTAATTGCGCCTATATAACAACCGTTTGCGACAGCAGAAGCAGGCTGTTCCAATTCCCATAGATATTGAGACAGACCAGCAACTGTGGCAGAAGGATTAACTATATATTCTGCTCCATTCAGGCATAATGCTCTCCATCCTTCAGGAAAATGACGGTCGTAACAAATATAAACTCCAAGTTTACAATAAGCAGTTTCAAAAACAGGATAACCAAGGTTTCCAGGCTTAAAGAAAAATTTCTCATAAAATCCTGCAACATGTGGAAGATGTGTTTTGCGGTATTTACCAAGATATTCACCATTTGCATCAATTACAGCCGCGGTATTGTAATAAACCCCGGTCATTTCTTCTTCATAAATTGGTACAACAATTACCATGTTGTATTTTTTTGCATACTCCTGCATAAGTTTTGTTGTTGGACCTTCCGGAATTTTTTCAACAGCAGCATACCACCTGGCATCCTGGCTTGGACAAAAATATGGCTGTGTAAATACTTCCTGCATACATAACACTTGAACCCCCTTTTCACCGGCTTCTTCTATGTAAGGGATATGTGCTTCAATCATGAGTTTTGTAATTTCATCCGGAGACATTTTAGTATCTCCTTTAAGTGCCATTTGAATTAATCCACTGCGAACTTTCATCTCTTATCTCCTTTGAACATTAAAATGGGGAAACAAATTTCTAACGGTTTTTTCTCTAAACTGTTTTTGCTTAAATAGTTGTTTTAGAGGACAGTAAATAATAATTGCTGAAACGGCTCTGGTCAAGCCTTTTATCTTGTTGAAATCCGAATCACAGGTACCAGATTGTACTTTTCATTTTATACTTGTTTATAAAATTTTTGTATGATACTTTGTTGTTGATCAAGATTCATTAACAAAAGCAAAACAATATTTTTCCGCCAAAGCATGAGAGAAAAAGCTATTGAAAGCAGAGCATTTCCCGCTTATTCAGCAAGCAAGACTGAGTCTTACATTTCCTTAACAAAACCAAGATTGCTTTCCAGTGTTATCCTGAGCGCTGTTCTTGGTTTTATTCTTCCTATGAGTAGTTCCAATACTGTTCTGCAGCTGCTGTATTTGATTTTAGGCACAGCTTTGATGGGGGCAGGTGCGAATGCACTTAATCAATGGATGGAACAAATTCCGGACTCAATGATGAACAGGACAAAGAACCGTGTTCTTCCCATGGGAAAACTTTCCGGAAATGAGGCTTTGGTTTTCGCAATTATTATTTCAGTTGCTGGTTTCATAGTTTTGTGGTTCGGACTTAATATGCTAACAGCCGGACTTGGCATGCTGACTCTATTATCCTATGTGCTTGTTTACACTCCGATGAAGATGAAAACTGTTGCCAATACCTGGTTTGGAGGAATTACCGGAGCATTGCCGCCGGTGATGGGCTGGGCGGCAGCACGAGGACAGTTGGACTGGGAAGTTCTGCCAATATTCGCGCTGCTTTATTTTTGGCAGCTTCCGCATTTTTTTGCTATTGCCTGGATGTATCGTGATGATTACAAAAGAGGTGGTTTTAAAATGCTTTCGCTTGATGATCAAACAGGACAAAAAACTGCTGTACAAATGCTTCTGAACTGTGGGATGCTTTTTGTTGCAAGTCTCGCTGTTTATCATGTAAATCAGAGCAGCCTCATATATCTTGTTGGTGCTTATGTCATGGGGATGGTATTTTTTGCGGCAATTATATTATTTTTTAAAGAAAGTAACTTTGATAATGCCAGAAAAGTTTTTCTTGCTTCAATAATTTATCTGCCAATTATGATAAGCATACTGGTGTTTGATCGATTTATTATTTAATTTAATGTTGATTCTGGAGGAACATGGAGAAAGAAGAATCTGATATTTGGGTATCGAGAGCGTTTTATATAGTATTCGTAGGATGCGTCTCGTTTATGCTGGCAGCATATATTTTTGCATTTAATTGATGTGATCTTAAATTTACTGATGTACGGAATATGCTTCTTCGCTGGATATCAATTAATAATGGAGTTACAAAGAAAAAAATAAAATGATTGAATATTACGTCTACAAAGCATCCTCTTTTGCCGGGGATATTGATGACCTATTCGTAGTGATTACCTGGATCATAGGTGTCTGTTTTTTACTGACACTGGGTGCGTTTATTTATTTTATGATCCGGTTTCGCAGGAAAGAGGGGGTGAAAGCAGAATATATTACCGGCGAAAAGCATAAAGAAAAAAAATGGACACACTATCCCCATTACGCGATAATTGCTTTGGATGTTGTGATTATTGCTGTGAATATCATAGTTTGGGTACATATAAAACAAACTCTTCCTCCTAAAGATAATCTTGTCCGGGTAATAGGTCAGCAATGGAGTTGGTCATTCATTGACTCAGGACCAGACGGTGTATTGGATACAGCGGACGATATAGCCACTGTGAATGACCTGCATGTGAAAGTTGGAGAGACATATCACTTTGAATTACAGGCAAGAGATGTGATACATAATTTTTCAGTACCGGTTTTTCGTTTGAGACAGGACGCCTTACCGGGCAGAACGATTAAAGGCTGGTTTAAACCTACAATGACCGGTTCTTTTGATATACAATGTGCTGAAATGTGCGGCTATGGCCATGGTATCATGGGAGGCGCGATTACAGTTCATACAGAAGAAAGCTATAACGAAACTATCGCGCAGATTAAAAACGGAACATACGAAAGTCATTATCAGAAGCGAATGGGAACCAAAACTCCCTTACCTTCTGATACCTCACAAATTGAAGTAGAGGGTTCCTTTGCAAGGCTGTTAGCCAGCGTGTTCTAGTATTTTTAAATTAACTAAAAGGGAAAAATGAGTGAAGCAGCTGCCGCAATCCATACGGAAGATCACGCGGAACATCATGAAGAACTAAGTTTTCTATATAAATATATTCTACCAGTAGATCATAAGATGATCGCTATGCAGTACATGTTCACAGGATTGATCATGGCTGTTATCGGAGGATATTTTGCATACGTGTTCCGGATGCAGCTCGCATACCCGGGAGAATCTGTGCCATTTTTCGGAATAGTCGGACCGGGAGAATATAACATGATGGTCACAAATCATGGAACCATCATGATTTTCTGGGTGGCTATGCCAGTACTTATCGCAGCATTCGGGAACTTTCTGATACCACTGATGTGCGGCTGCGATGATATGGTCTTTCCACGCTTGAACCGTTTGTCATATCAAATTTTCCTGGTAAGCGCTCTGGTTTTAATCCTTTCTTTTTTCGTAAAAGGCGGCGGGTTTGGTGGTGCCTGGACAGCATATCCTCCTCTTTCATCTGTTCCGGAATTCAGTCTGACTGACTGGGGGGCGTCTTTATGGGTTTTAGCAGTCGCCCTGGAATTTGTTTCTTTTTTACTTGGTGGAATTAATTTTGTTACAACAGCAATGAATGCTCGTGCTCCGGGCATGAAAATGCTGGATATCCCCATTGCAGTTTGGTTCATCGTAATTGCGGTAATCTTATTTATGGCTTCCGTGGGGCCGCTTATTGCCGGAGCAGTAATGCTGTTTATGGATCAAAGAATTGGGACAACTTTTTTCCTGCCATCCGGAGGTGGGGACCCGCTTCTCTGGGAACACCTTTTCTGGTTCTTTGGCCATCCTGAGGTGTATGTGGTACTTCTTCCGACCATGGGAATAGTGGCAGATATCATCACAGTTTTCTCCAGGAAAAAATTATTTGGTTACAGAACAGTGCTTTATACCGCATTTGCTACAGGTGGTCTTTCCTTCGTAGTTTGGGCACATCATCAATTTGTCGCAGGTATTGATCCGCGCATGGCTAACGTATTTGTTGTCACAACTGTGTTGATTTCAATTCCTATCGCAGAAATGCTGTTCAGCTATATTGCCACACTGTATGGAGGTTCGATAGAATACACTACCCCAATGCTCTGGGCACTGAGCTTTCTCTTTGCTTTCCTGATAGGTGGTGTAACCGGAATTTATTTAGGTGCAAGCGCTCTTGATGTATATTTCCATGATTCATATTTCGTGCTTGCCCATTTTCATTACACATTCTTTCCGATCACAATCATAGGAATGTTTGCTGCCATAACTTTCTGGTTTCCAAAAATGTTTGGCAGGATGATGAATGAGACTTTAGGCAAGATTCATTTTTGGGGAACATTCATTCCCTTTAACTGCATTTTCCTGCCTCTGTTCTTTCTTGGTCTTGCCGGTCAGCACAGGCGCATTTACAACTATGACCATTTCCCGGATTTAGCAACAGAAGAATTACAGGATATCAGGGTCTTTGCAACTGCCAGTTTAGTCATTATGTTGATTTTCCAGGTAATATTCCTCTATAACTTTTTCTACAGTATGTTCAAAGGGGAAAAGGCACCGGATAATCCATGGAAAGCCAATACTCTTGAATGGACAGTACCATCGCCCCCGCCGCACGGCAATTTCAAAACACTGCCTACTGTTTATCGTGGCGCATATGAGTACAGTGTCCCAGGGCGCGAAATGGATTACTGGCCGCAAAACATGCCGCCTGATGAAAGCTGAATATTACCAGATAAGCAAAACATTTGCTGATTCATACCAGATCATTAACTTTATAGAAAGGATAAATTATGTCGACTAGAGGACCTGTTGCCACACACCGCTCCTCAACCGGTATTCCCGCAGGTAGATTAGCGGTATGGTGGCTGCTTGCGTCAGAAATATTTATTTTCGGCGGTTTAATTGCCTGTTTTGTTCTCTTCAAGTTAAACGGAACTCCAGGATTTGAAGATGCCTCTGAGACCAGTGTTGTTGCAGGAGCTTTCAACACATTTGTATTGCTTACCTCAAGTCTGACAGTAGTGCTTGCACATGCTGCAGTTGAAAGAGGCGACCGTGAAAAGGCATTTACTTATATCTGGTATACATTCGCTGCAGGCATTGTATTCCTGATGGTTAAAGTATATGAGTACTCAGGCAAAATCCTCAGTGGTCACACAATCACAGAAAATTTATTCTGGTCCTTCTATTACACAATGACAGGTTTGCATGCACTTCATGTAATAGGAGGTATGGTGGTGATGGCCTTAATTTCATTTGATGTCCGTAAAGGTTACAACTATCAACGAGTAGAGCTGATAGGCCTTTACTGGCACTTTGTTGATCTGGTATGGATTTTCTTATTTCCTCTTTTCTATATAGCAAATTTTTAGTCACATTTTTGTAACGAACCATTATGAGTGAAGTACACGCACATCCGAATTATGTAAAAGTCTGGTATTGGCTGGTAATTTTACTGGTAATCAGTACATTAGGGCCGATGCTGGAAATTCCCGCAATTACCTTGATTACTGCATTTGGAATTGCAGTGATTAAAGCATTAATGGTTGCAGCTAATTTCATGCATTTGAAATTTGAAAAACATATTGTATGGTTCCTGTTCATAATGTCCCTTACTCTGCTTGGTGTGTTTTTCTTCGGTGTAGCGCCGGACGTGATGATGACAGAAGGAGATCAGTGGATAGATTGTATTGCAGATAATTCTTGTGTTGAGCAGCGCTTGTGAATCCCCCATCCCCAAATCAGACAGTATTGCTGGCAACTTCTGAAGTTGCATTGCCAGGTCATCCGAGCCGAGCAAAACCTCCAATTTCGAGTGGAGTGTTTGGTATGCTTATATTCATGGTGACTGAGGCAATGTTTTTTGCAGGGCTCATCAGCGCGTATATGGTTATAAGGGCCGGACTTGCTGAGTGGCCTCCCTGGGGACAGCCACGCTTGCCTGTTGTTGCTACTGCCTTTAATACCGTTGTGTTGTTAGCCAGCGGATTTCTGATGGCTTATTCTCGTTCCTTTTTCAAACAGGGGGAACTTGTACAGGGTAGGCGTTGGCTTGGGATATCCATTTTATTAGGAACATTTTTTTTAATATTTCAAGGCTATGAGTGGGTACAGCTGCTTAAATTCGGACTGACAATCTCATCCCATATTTATGGTGGGTTATTCTACTTGCTTATAGGAGCGCATGGGTTTCATGTGTTTGCTGCGCTGGCGATTCTTATTTATATCTGGAAACGTCTGGAGGTAACTAATAATTCAATTACACCCGAAGGCATTTTCCCATTCCAGCTTTTATGGTATTTTGTAGTCTTTGTATGGCCTATTTTATATGTACTGGTATACCTGACATGATACACCCCAACCCATCATTCTGGTCTCGCCGGATTAATTTTGGAAAAAAGCCTTTCTCTCGTGTTTTGCAGTACACGATATTGTTAAGTGCTATACAATTTCCCGGAGTTGCATATTCATGTGCGGTTTGTTTTTCAGGAACTGAAGAAACATTACAGGCATATTACCTCACCACAGTTTTTCTCACTTTGCTGCCGGTGCTGCTGCTTGCATCAATCGGGTATTGGTTGTATCGCAAACATAGAGAGAGCTGAAAGATCATATAATTTCTTTATTGCTACTTGAGGGAGTGACTACAAAATTCCTCTTAATTCCTTCATAAATCAGGCATCCGCTTACTTCTCACCTGTTAGTTTTGTTGTTTCCTCCAGCTTCATGAGTGATAAAGTATCAGGTAAACCAGTACGCCTGTAACGGAAACATACAACCAAAGCGGAAGTGTTATCCTTGCGATTTTAGGATGCTTCGTAAAATTTCCTGCTGCGGCATAATAAACTGTGGTCAATATCATCGGTAAGACCACTGCAGATAAAAATATATGAGAAATTAATATGAAAAAGTAGACAATCCGAATCACTCCTTCACCATGGTATAAAGTGTCTCCATGAAAAGTATGATAAGTGAGATAGCTTACAAGGAACAGAAATGAAAAAGTTAAAGCGCTTAACATAAATTTCATATGTAGTGCTTTCTCTCGCTTTCTGATGGCGACATATCCCAAAACAAGACAGATTACGCTGAGGGAATTTAATATAGCATTGGTAGCAGGAAGGTAATTTAGAAAAGTAAGGTTGGGCACGGTTGCAGGTTCTTTCAGGTATATTAACCATACCAGAAATAGTAGTATTGCTATTGAGACTATTATTATTGATGTAACAGCTGTCTTATTTGAGAGTGTACTAATCACTTTTATTCCTTTCTTTGATGAGTTTCTGTAATTGTGTAAAACAATAGTCCTGTCAGCACAGCAGCAACTGCTGTGTGCAGAGCTGAAATTGGTACCGGTACACGCAGTACGGCATTAAGAATCCCCACACATATTTCCAGCAGAACTAACACAATAATACTCAGTCCTATGAAATTATGTCCATACTTGTTCTTCAACCAAAACCAGGACATTACCATTAGTGCCAGACCTCCGCAAACTGCGATCAGTCGATGAAGCATGTGGATCCATTCGTTTTCAAATTCAGGAAGGAAACGACCCTGAAATTCTTCAGGTGCTTGAGGCAGCACGTTCCCTTCAATTCCGGACAATGACGAGATATTTGTTCCACTCATGGAAAATGATAAAAAACTTCCTTCATGACATCCTGGAAAAGCCTCGCAGTGGAAACCTGAATAAGTCGCACTGTTATAACCTCCGGAACTGATTATTATAAACAATACAATGATCATCCATACAATACGAGAACGTATGCTCTCCCTGGCTAGATTTTTAGCATGGCTGATTTCAGGAATTTCTGATTTGTAATGACTATCAGAACGAAAAGTTACTCGAGCCAGATAGACCAGTATTCCAAACAAAAGGTTCCCACCAATTAAGTGAAGTGTAACGATCGGCGGCCAAAGCGTCATTGTTACAGTCAGTGCTCCTAAAATGCCTTGCATGCAGACCAAAATCAGACTGAAAAGAGCAATACCGCGATGAGAATAATATGAGTGTTGTCTGAAAGTGACAACTGTAATAATGATTATTAAAACACCTAAAAGAACGGCGACGAATCTGTGTCCTGTTTCTAAAGCAATTTCAAAACCGGGAGGAGGAATTAATTGTCCGTAACAAAGAGGCCAGTCCGGACATGAAAGTCCAGCATTCTTCAAACGCACAAATGCCCCATAAGGAATCAATGGCAGTGTGAGCAGCGCCGCAGCAAAGCATAACCATTTCAACATCTATAACTCATGAATTATTTTTTTGTAAAAAATTGCACTTAATTATCACAATCATGCGATTCAAATTCAAGACTCATAAGAATCTGAATATTGTCCAATTAGCTAAGACTAAGTCATGGATCACAAGGATGATCACAGATGATAGGATTCCGGACATCCTCGAGTTACTCTGAAAATCCGTCGAAAAACCTTTCTCCCTGAAGCTGTCATTCCCGCTCAGGTGGGAATCCAGGTAAGTGCTTTTTAACTGACTTCAAATGTTGGTTTCGACTTCGATCAACCAGTGGCGTTTTACACCCTGAGCAAATTCGAAGATATAAAGACTTAGTGATGGGCTGTCCTGCTGAGAACAAGCCGATACTGTTTTAGTTTAAAAAACTAATATGAAGTTAAACTAAAACAGAACAGAACCTTTTTCACTCGCTGAATTTTGTTCAAGATATTTCCGGAAATGCCGATATAAAAACCAAAGCTCATGCTCGGCAAGCTAACCGGTTTCATCAGGAAGATGAAAATAGGCAGCAAAGCTAATCTATACTACACATTGGAGGAAATATAATATGTACTTGCAAAATATTGATACAAAATTACTGAAACATGTTCAGTCTAAAGAATTTGAAGAATCAGTTGATCAGGCTGTAAGGTCATTTATGTATGAACTGGATTTCATGCTGTTGGAAGAGCAGCACTCAGCAACAAACCTCAATTACTCATGTATTCAGCCAAATTCAACAGTTGGGTGGGTAAAACCAGTTTAAGCAAAAGGAATAATATACAAATGATGTGGAGAACATCATTATCTGCTGAAGGATTTATGCAGTTAAAGAGACTGCATCATTTTGCGTTTGAATAGTACGTGAAGGAGCTGGGATGACGCAGTCAGGCAGCATTATTTCAAATACAACACCCCGATTGTCCAGCAGATTACATCCTCTAATTGTTCCTCCATGAGCTTCAATCAGTTGCTTGCTGATTGAAAGACCTAATCCGGTCCCTTTTTCCTTGCCTTCTGTCTGAAAGGATTGAAATAGATTTTCCAAAATTGAATCCGGAATTTGACTCCCATTATCCACAACCTGAATTTTCAGTTCCTTCATATCTTGTGGAATAAAACGAACCTCAATCTGAGCAGGTTTCCCATCTTTTGTTTCAGGAGAATCCTGGAATTTTTCCCAGGCATTTTTGACCAGATTCACAATAACACGTACTATCTTTCGTCCGTCAAAACGAAGCAGAAATGCTGGTTGACCGGCAGGCACGCGGTAATGCAGAGGAAAGTCCTCTATAAAACCTAGTTGAGATTCAATTTGCTCCTGAAATTCATCAAGTTGATATATTTCCGGACGTACTTCCATTTTACCGGAAGCAAAATCAAGAATATCAGTAGTAAGCCCTGTTACATTACTCGAAGAATTTTTTATCCTGCGGATATAGGTAACAGCCTGTACCACATCCATGGCTTTAATTCGATCCTTATCCAGAATTTTTAAGAGTAGAGTGGCAAAGCTTGAGATCGAGCCGTTCGCGTTTCGGATGTCATGTCCAAATTCTGCTACAGTGTTTCCAAGATCAATTAAACGACGTTCTTTCTCTTTTGCAACTTGCAAGTCTGAAACAGTTTGCTCCAACTGCTGTTTCGAATCTTCAAGTTCTTCCACATTATGAGCCAATTCATCCTGCATAGATTGGAAGCGTGTCCAAAGGTCTTCCAGTACAGCGATGCGCTGACCAATCAGAGTATTGTTATTAGATGCTTCTGGTGCATATAACTCACCTGTATCTTTTTCCCGTCTGAATTTTACAAAGTGACGGCAAAGTACATCAACCTGATCAGTAATACGCCGAGTTTGTTTATAAACTAGCATGGCGACAATCAGCAGTGCCACACTTACACTGATCAAAATCCGAATCCAAAAAGTTTTATTTTCAAAAAGAGATATATCCTGAGATACTACCAGTATTCCTTTAGTTCCATCTTTACCTACCGGAATCTGGAAGGAAATTTTGCTCTCATTCCGGCTGAAAAATTCAGGGCTGTTTTTTCCTGCTGTAGAAACATCACTCCCTGTATGCTTAAGCTTACTGTCATAGTTTAATTGTGTTACTCCCTGATATTTCCGGGCTAATAAATGTTTGATTTTATCCTTCCTGACGGGTTCTTCATCCAACAGTCTGCTGAGACTTGACACTAACAGATTAAGTTCATGAAGTGTTTGCAAAGGCAGGGACGGTGTACTGAGAGAGGTGAGAGGGAGAAAAGAACACACATAATATGTTATTGCAAAAATAAATAAAGCAAGCATGCCGAAATGAGACTTTTTTAACCAGGACTCATCCAGCTTTTTTTCAGGCGTATCCTGTTTTAAGACACTTTTAGATGAAAGGGCCGCACGCCTTGTCTTTATTTTTCTCCGGACTCTTTGCTGATTTCTTAGTGTTCCATTTTTAAGAGTATGAATCATACCATTCATTTAACATAAGAAAGTGCGTGGCTGAACAATCAAATGTTCATTATTTTTTGCATACTTTAATGCAAAAATTCACTTTGTTTGATGATCAACAAGTCTGTAAAATCAAATGCTTGTAATTTGTCTGATTTGTTATATGTAAAATCACAGAGCAATGCAAGCATTATTTTAAAAAAATTAAATTATTTTATGTGTTTGTTTTAATAAAAAAATAAACTATTTAAATTTACACTGTTATATCAATAAGATACAATAAATGAATGAATATATATATTTTCATAAAAAATTAACTTTTTCGATTGGAATATATTTTTTCTGAAAAAAAATGTAATTCATCAAATCTTTCAGGAATAATTATAACAAAGAATTCAGGCAATTAATTTTTACATAAATCATTATATATCCATATAATGATTTATATTGCAAATACCAGAAAACTCAAATATAATTTCCATAAGCAATGCGTAAGCTTGAATTTACAAAAGATTAAAGAATATCAAATTTCAATAACCACAATAGCAAGGAGATAACATGAAAATGGATTATGATGATATGCAAGAAGGAGTCAAAAGGTCTGAAATTGTTAAAAAAGATTTCAAAGTAGCAGACATAAAATTAGCTGAACTTGGACGAAAGCGAATCACAATGGCGGAACATGAGATGCCCGGCCTTATGATGATCCGGGAAGAATATAAAAATAAAAGACCATTGTCAGGCGCACGAATTACCGGTTCTTTGCACATGACAGTAGAAACTGCCGTTTTGATAGAGACACTTCTGGTACTTGGAGCAGAGGTTCGCTGGTCTTCCTGCAATATCTTTTCTACTCAGGATGAAGCTGCTGCAGCAATGGCAGCAGCAGGAGTGCCGGTATTTGCCTGGAAGGGAGAAAGTGAAGAAGAATATTGGTGGTGCATCGATCAGACACTGGACTGGCCGGGTGGGAATGGACCAAACTTACTGTTGGATGACGGAGGTGACCTCACAGGTTACGTTCATGAGAAACGTGCAGATTTGCTGTCAGGGATCAATGGCCTTTCTGAAGAAACAACAACAGGTGTTCATCGTCTGGAACAAATGGAAAGGCAAGGCCTGTTGAAAGTACCAGCATTCAATGTGAATGACTCTGTTACCAAGAGTAAATTTGATAATTTGTATGGCTGTCGCGAGTCACTTATTGATGGAATCAAACGTGCAACTGATGTGATGATTGCCGGTAAAATTGCAGTAGTTGCCGGTTATGGTGATGTTGGCAAGGGCTCCGCACAATCGTTACGAGGTCAGGGCGCGCGCGTGCTTATTACAGAAATTGACCCGATTTGTGCATTACAAGCATCTATGGAAGGTTATGAGGTGGTCACGATGGAAGAAGCGGCGCCAATTGGTGACATATTTGTTACCGCCACAGGCTGCGCTGATATCATCTGCCGAAAACATATGGATGCAATGAAAGACCAGGCCGTAGTTTGCAATATCGGACATTTTGACATCGAAATCGATGTTGCTTCACTGAATGATGATAGTTCTATTAAGAAGACCAATATAAAGCCTCAGGTCGATCAATATGTTTGGCCTGATGGAAAACGTCTGATATTACTGGCAGAAGGCCGACTGGTAAATTTAGGCTGTGCTACAGGACATCCTGCTTTTGTAATGTCAAACAGTTTTACAAATCAGGTGATGGCCCAAATTGATCTTTGGGAAAATGGAAGCAATTATCAGAATAAAGTATATGTCCTGCCGAAATTACTTGATGAAAAAGTTGCTCGGCTGCATTTAGAAAAATTGGGAGCTAAGTTAACTCTCCTGAGTGAAAAACAGGCTGACTATTTGGATATTCCGAGAGAAGGTCCTTACAAACCTGAACATTATCGTTATTGAGAGGATTATTGACTTTAATGCTGTTCAAGAAGTTCTGTACTAAATATTCCCTTTTTGGGATTGGATTAGGACTATTGCTGTTTGCAGCAGGCTGCCAGGAAAAGCAGATAATGCTGATGAACGCCCCCTTGGATTCAGGGGATAAAGTCCCCATCCCGCCAAAAGAAGAAGAACTCTTGACATCCAAATCATTTGTCGCATTTATCCCGGTTCAATTTGCAGAAAATCTTTCTCGCTACCACAAAGCTCTAAGTGTAAGTTTTGTGCAGTCTGTGTTAGAGGAACATGGAGATTTGAAAATCATAGATGATGTCAGGGTCAACAGAGCCTTGAACAGAAGTGAGTTTGCTAAACTGAACGATGCTCTCAAGCGAAGTAATTTGCGCAGGTTTGAGGATGACCTTGTAAAACAGACTGTCGAATTAGGTAAGTGGCTGCGTGTTCGATACATTGTCTTAATGAGAGTGCAACACAGCCCTGAGAAAGTCGATTCAAATGACTGGAGTACATATATCAGGTTCCGGATTATCCGTGTGGAAGATCCCGTAAAAAATGAATTGAATCATGAATTCACCTTTGTGTTCTCAAAGTCAAATGAAATTTGGGAAGAGCTTGGAAGCCTTGTTCGCGGTCGCTTCCCACTGAGCGGCTTCATCATTGAATCTCGTGCCAAACGTGCTTATGTACGTATAAACATTGGACGCCGGAACCGCATTAAAGACGATCAGGTTTGCAAAATATTTCGCAGAGTTCGCAGAAATATAAAAGGCTCCAACGGCAACATTATTTCAAGCATTGAGTTTGATAGAATTGGACAGTTAAAGCTCTTTCGTGTACAGGAAGATTTTTCCTGGGGCAAAGTCCCTTCCAATTACAGAGGCGTAATCAGGCAAGGTGACGCGGTGCGCTGTTATTGATTATCTGAGAATATTTCATTTTGGATAAAAATTTAATTCGTAAAACAGTGCTGCGTCAACGGAGAGCATTGCCTGCGCCCTCAAAATCCCTGGCAGAATCGCTGATGCTGCAATTCCTGCAAAACTGGGAGGTTTTCAAAAATGCTTCTGCTGTTCATATTTTTCTCTCAACAAAAGACGAAACTGAGACCAGGCCTTTAATTGAGTTATGCTGGAATTCTGAAAAAAAGACAGGAGTTCCGGTAGTTCTTCCGGACTCTTTCATACTCGGTCATACTGAAATTAAATCCTTTAAAGATTTAAAGTCCGGTGCTTATGGAATTCTGGAGCCAATCCCGGAACAGCGTATATCAATGGTTCCGGAGATGTTTGACCTTGTGATTGTTCCAGGAGTTGCTTTCGATCGGCAAGGTGGAAGGCTCGGACACGGCAAAGGCTACTATGATCGATTCCTGGAACAAACAAGTGCTTTCCGTCTGGGATTGGCTTTTGATTGTCAGCTTATTGATAAAGTACCTGTTGAATTGCATGATGTACCAATGCATGCGATATTAACAGAATCCGGAATTGTTGAGATTAATTCCTGATGAAACAGTACAATGGAATAATATTCCTTATGAAACTGTAATTCACCTGACCCCACCAAAATCAGTCTGATCTCCCTGAAATGAAAAAATGGTTGATTGTCATTATTCTTTTTTTAGGACTAGTAACAATAACGATTTCCCAATACAAACCAATCCTTAGCGGTTACGCTAAGTTTTTCACTGTCAATAATGCTACTGCAGGAGCTGATGTGATCGTGGTGCTTTCTGGTGGAAAAGACACCAGAATACCTCACGCAATAAATTTGTATTCCGAAGGCTTTGCTCCACGAATCCTGCTGACCGATGAAAAAAAGAGAAATATCCGTTTCGTTCATCTGTTTCCCACCAATCAGGAGATAGCTCAGGCCATGATTGACGAACTTGAGATGAATATTCCAGTTATGACAATTCCCTCTCTTAAAGGCGGTGCGACATCAACTTTTGATGAAGCATATGATTTACTAAAGTTTTGTCAAAAAAAGGGATTTCGACACTTAATTCTTGTTACAGATGCTTTTCACACACGTCGTGCCTACCATGCTTTTCAAACTGTTTTTGAAAATACAGAAATTCGGATAGAAATGTCTGCCGCATCAAACGAAATTTTTAATGAAAACAATTGGTGGACTTCTGATCAGGGTATTTCTGCTTATGTTTTAGAAAGCATCAAGTATCCTGTTTATCTGCTTTCCTCAAGTAACGTAACTTTCATCCGAAACGACTAGTGATAGAAAAACCTCTCTTAATTCGACCTTTTCAAAAAGATGATGAAGACGCATTAGTCTTGTTGTGGCAAATTTGTGAATTAACAGTACCATGGAATAATCCATATAAAGACATTGCCAGAAAGCTTGAGTTACAGGCTGAGCTGTTTTTGGTGGGATATCTGGAAAACCGTTTAGTTGCTTCAGTGATGGGTGGTTATGAAGGACACCGAGGATGGATAAATTATTTTGCGGTACATCCGGAATTTCAAAAGAAGGGTTACGGAAAGCAGCTCATGGACTCTATTGAAAAAGGACTTCGTAAGATGGGGTGTCCTAAAATCAATTTACAGATTCGTGCAGGTAACGATAAGGTTTTGACATACTATCAAAATCTTGGATTTGTAGAGGATAAGGTCATCAGTATGGGGAAAAGACTTGTAGATGACCAGTAATAATGTTAGACAAAAGATAATTAATCATACTCTTAATTTGAGATAATCTATGCCTGAATTGATAATGAGTACCGTATTTATTGTTGGCGGACTCATTTTACTTTTTTTTGGAGCAGACTGGCTGGTCAAAGGTGCGGTGACACTTGCACTGCTTTTGGGGTTAAGTCCTCTGATTGTTGGGCTAACAGTTGTAGCTCTGGGAACAAGTTTGCCGGAAGCGCTTGTCAGTGTACAGGCTGCCTTAGGAAATCAAGGTGGGATAGCACTTGGTAATGTTATAGGATCAAATATCCTTAATATAGCCTTAATTCTGGGACTATCTGCTTTGATACAACCACTAAAAGTTGATTCACATCTGGTTAAGGCCGATGTTCCACTGCTTGCTGGAGCATCATTTTTACTGCTTGTTTTGCTGGAAGATTTACACATTTCACGTATGGAAGGAGCATTTTTACTGCTTTGTATTTTTGGTTACGTGGCTGGGAACATCATGACGGTTAAAAGAACTTCTCCGGAAGAGGATCAAATAGAAGGCATGGAAATTCCGGAAGATCCAGGCAAGCATTTGATGCGGGACATAGGGCTGTTAATTCTTGGTTTGGTAACACTGGCATTTGGTTCAGAATTTCTTGTTTCCGGGGCAGTTGACCTTGCCAGACTTTGGGGATTAAGCGAAGCATTAATTGGTCTGACTATTGTTTCAATTGGAACAGGTACTCCGGAACTGGCAACAGCTCTTATGGCTGCTTACCGGAAGACTGCTGACATTGCGATAGGAAATGCTGTAGGTTCTAATCTGTTTAACATCATGTTTGTAGTAGGCATTGCCGGTCTGATTGCTCCAATGGACGCCAACGGCATTAAATCCTCTGACCTTTACGTGATGTTAGGTCTGGCAATTCTGCTACTTCCTACTGTGTGGACAGGCCATGTTCTTGACCGCAAGGAAGGATTTCTTTTTCTGGCGATTTATGTTTGCTACATTTATTACCTTTTGCCTGTGTGATACACAAATTTTTCTTCATTTCTTTTCAAACTAACTCCTTTTATTCTCACAATTTATTCAAAGCCTGATCAAGATCTTTAATAAGGTCTTCAGCACATTCAATTCCAATAGAAAGACGAATTACTTCAGGGCCTGCGTTTGCCGCGATGCGCTGTTCTTCAGTAAGTTGACGATGTGTGGTCGATGCGGGATGCAGGATCAGTGAACGGGTATCACCAATATTGGCAACATGACTGAACAATTCAACTGACTCAAGAAGTTTTAAACCGCTTTCATATCCGCCTTTTACTCCGAAAGAAAAAACAGAACCTGTTCCGTCAGGCATATATTTTTTACCAAGCTCATAATATGGGCTTGATTCAAGACCGGCATGAGAAACCCACTCAACTTTGTTATGGCTTTCAAGAAATTTTGCTACATCCAGTCCGTTGGAACAGTGCCGCTCAATTCTCAGTGGCAGGGTTTCAATTCCGTTAAGTGTAATCCAGGCATTCATGGGAGACTGCGTGCAGCCAAGATCACGCAAACTTACAGCATGACTGTACATAGTATAAGCGAGGTCACCAAAAGTTTCTGCGAAGGTAAGTCCATTATATTCTGCTGAGGGCGTACTCAAACTTGGATATTTAGAGTTCCCCAGCCATGGGAATTTCCCGGAATCAATCACCACTCCGCCTACGGCGTTTCCTTGTCCGGAAAGATATTTGGTTGTTGAATGCACGACCAGATCGGCACCCCATTCCAAAGGCTGAGATAAAAAGGGAGTTGCCAGTGTGTTGTCCACAACTAGTGGGACTTCTGCCTCATTTGCTACTTTGGCAATTGCTTCAAGATCCGCAACAATTCCTCCAGGGTTTGCCAGGTTTTCAATAAAAATTGCCCTCGTTTTTTCAGTGACTGCTTTACGAAAAGATTCCGGATCGTCAGTGTTGGCAAATACTGCTTTCCAGCCAAATTTCTGGTAGCTTTTTCCCATTAAATTAATTGTGCCGCCATAAACTTTGTCCGCAACAACCACCTCCATTCCTGGAGACATTAACGGAAACAGGGCTAGTGTTTCTGCCGCGTGTCCTGAAGAAGTAACGGTCCCGCCTCTGCCTCCTTCCAAGGTTGCAAGTTTTTCTTCCAATGCGGCAACCGTAGGGTTCGTTAGACGAGAATAGATGAACCCCGGAGCTTGAAGGTTAAATAATGAAGCAGCATGGTCTGCGTCATCAAAGACATAAGATGTTGTCTGGTAAATCGGAAATGAACGAGCACCTGTGGCTGGATCAGGAGCAGTTCCTGCATGTACAGCAAGTGTGTTGAAACCGTAATTTGGATGCAGCTTTCTCATCAGAATCTCCGCCTTTTTGTAGTGATAACTCCGGTGTTGAATCCGTTCCAGCCAAGCTCCCCAAAAAGTCGGGCATACTCGATTTTTGGACAGCGATTCATCACAACCGTCATTCCTGCATCTTCTGCTAATTTTGCGGCGTCATCGTTACGTATTTCCAATTGCATCCAGAAAACTTTTACCCCGAGCTTAATTGAATCTTCAACAAGTTGAGTTGCTTCTTTAGCAGGACGAAACATGTCCACCATGTCCACCGTTTCAGTGATTGAAGCAAGATCCTGATACACCGTTTGACCGTATATTTGTTCTCCTGCAACATTTTTATTTACAGGGACAATATGGTACCCTTTCTGGGTCAGATACTTCATTACAAAATTACTGGGACGTTTCCAGTTCATGCTGGCGCCAACCATGGCAATGTTCCGGACACTTCTGAGGATATCTCGTATGTAGGAATCAGGATAAGAGTTGTGATTATTGATCACAGAATCAGGCATGTTTGTGGATATATTTAAGGGATTATCAGCAGTCCATGATGGACACCGTAGCAGAAAAATCCTGGATCATGCAAGAAAATTCAGATGGGCCTAATCTGTTTTGATTGTTGTGGAGAGAAAACAGGCAGATAAATAATTATTTAGATTAAATGTACAAGGAAGTGAAATAATCAGCGACAAGAAATTATTATTTAAGAATGTTTCCTGGGATCATTTCTAAAAATTTTGTAATTTGAAAGCATAATGCTGAGATAATTTACTCCCAAATCATATCCGCAATCTTCCCTATCCCATCCCATTTTTCAGTAAGTGCCGCGGATCTTCCGGTTTCGACTCTTTGTGAAGGGACTGTAAAATTGGGGGCTTCAAATGTTTGTTTGCCGAAAAAAAAGACAAACAGGGTGATCGAAACAACTGCAACTGCAAATGCAATAAGTACAATCCGAATCTTCAATCTACCTCCTTGATGGAAGAGTAGTGAATTATTTAAAAAAATTGATCAACAGGAAGGTAGTTGTCTGTCCCAACATTTTGGATTATTACCTGTCAATTACCTACCATTCAATTTCAATTTTATACCTATTAAAACTGTAGTCAAACCAAAATTATTTTTTAAAAAGTGTTGGTCTATAATCCAAATCTAACTAAAGTTAATTTTTTCCCTTGAGAAAAATAAATGTTGCTGTGATCATAAACGGTTTGTTTGGGTCATTTCAATTTAATTGAGACTTTTTTTAAACGGGTAAATTTAAAAACATACAGAAATAAATATTTATAAAAATAGATAATTATGGCTGGTCATGCAGTACACAAATTACACTGATGAGAAAATCAAGAAACTAAATAACACAAGAAAAAACTAATGAATGTTACCGGAATGATTACGATTGATGAGTTGAAAAGACAGGTAGAAACAGGCGAGATAGACACTGTTGTCGTGGCCTTTACAGATTTGTATGGTCGTTTTATGGGAAAGCGTTTTGATGCTGAATTTTTTATTGAAGATGCAGTTGAGAATGGTACCCATGGCTGTGATTACCTGGTCACAGTCGATATGGAAATGGAGCCTGTTTCCGGATATGAATATTCAAACTGGGAACGCGGCTACGGGGATTTTCATCTTGTCCCTGACTTTGACACGATGCGTAAAGCAAGTTGGCTTGACCGCAGCGCTATGGTGCTTTGTGATGTAAAAGATAATAAAACTCATGAATTAACAAATGTTGCACCACGCTCAATGCTGCGAAGTCAGATTGATGCTGCGGATAAAATGGGTTTTTCAGCAAAAGCTGGTTCTGAACTGGAATATTTTATCTTTCAAAATTCTTTTCAGGAAGCAGCCGAAAATGGATATTCAGAATTGAAACCCGCTGGCTGGTACATTGAGGATTATCATATCCTTCAGGGGACAAGAGAGGAAAATTATAACGGAGCAGTGCGCAGACATCTGAGGGATTCCGGGGTTCCCGTAGAAAACTCTAAGGGCGAGTGGGGAAAGGGGCAGCATGAATTGAATGTGCGCTATTCTGATATTCTGACTATGGCGGATCGTCACGCAATTTACAAACAATGCCTTAAAGAAGTTGCTGACCAGCAGGATATAAGTGTAACTTTCATGTCAAAATACAAAGATGGTCATGCCGGATCAAGCTGTCATATTCACCTCAGTTTATGGTCAAGTGAAGAAAATGCCTTCCCGGGAAGTCTGATAGAGGGGCCTGTTGAATGTTCAGAAACATTTCGCTGGTTTCTTGGCGGATGGATATCACACATGCGTGAATTGATGGTGTTTTATGCACCAACAATAAACTCATACAAACGCTATGAATTCCAATCGTGGGCGCCCACAAGGATTGCGTGGTGTCACGATAACCGCACTGCAGGTTTCAGGGTTGTCGGTCATGGACCAAGTTTAAGAATTGAATGCAGAATTCCTGGAGCTGACTGTAATCCATACCTCGCATATACTGCGGCTTTGGCCTCAGGTTTGGACGGCATACGGAACAAAATTGAACCACCACCAATGTTCGTGGGTGATGTTTATACTGCAGAAGATCTTCCTGAAGTTCCTAGGACACTCAGGGAGGCTCTTACCTCATTTGAGCAGAGTGAATTTGCAGAATTGACTTTTGGAAAAGAGGTACATCAGCACTACATACATTTTTTTCGCACCGAAGTGGAAGCGTATGAAGCAGCTGTTACCGATTGGGAATTAAAACGTTATTTTGAAAGAATTTAATTAAATAAAGGAGAATTATCTTATGAGATTAGAGAACAAAGTCGCCCTGATCACCGGGGCCGCAAGTGGAATTGGTAAAGAAACAACGCTGCTTTTCGCAAGTGAAGGAGCAAAAATCGTGGCAGCAGATCTTAATGATTCCGAAGGTCAGAAAACAATTTCAGAAATCAAATCTGCTGGAGGCGATGCAATTTATGTTAATGCAGATGTGTCTAAAGCAGTTGATTGTGAAAACATGATAAATTCAGCTGAAGAGCAATTTGGAAAATTGAATGTGCTGTTTAACAATGCGGGAATCATGGACAGCAGGGATGATAATTCACAGGTCACAGAAGAAGAAGTCTGGGATTTGACAATGGCAATCAATCTCAAGGGCGTTTTTCTGGGATGCAAATTTGGAATACCAGCAATGCAGCGTGCAGGAGGAGGTTCTATTATCAATACAGCATCTTTTGTGGGACTGATGGGTGCAGCAACTCCGCAGGTTGCCTACACAGCCAGCAAGGGGGGGGTAATATCTCTTACTCGTGAATTAGCAGTGATTCATGCCCGGGAAAACATCAGAGTCAATGCTCTTTGTCCGGGACCTTTAAGGACAGAATTGCTGATGAAATTTCTGGACCAATGGGGCGTTTCGGAGAAGCAAAGGAAATGGCAAAGGCAGCTTTGTTCCTGGCTTCCGATGAATCATCTTATACTACAGGAGCGGAGTTTGTAGTTGACGGTGGGATTACCTCAGCTTATGTCACTCCTGAATAAAAAAATTCATTCTCCCCATTTCTCTTTAACTGCCTCGCGATCAATTTGATTATTTTCGTAAGGCAGTTCATCCACGAAAATTACTTGTCGTGGTTTTTTAAAACCCGCAATCTGTGCACCTACAAAGTCACGAACTTCCTCAACAGACAGGTTTGAACCTGGAGTAAGCACACATATTGCTTTCACTGCCTCACCCCAGGTTTTGTCTGGTACCCCAATCACGCTGCAGTCATTAATCTCAGCATGTTTCAGCAAAACTGTTTCAACTTCTCCGGGGTAAACGTTTTCTCCGCCGCTTTTAATCAGCTCCTTTTCTGCTTTTCGTTTGACATACCACAAGTATCCACCTTCATCAAATCGTCCTATGTCACCGGTGTGATGCCAGCCATTTCGCAGGGTGTGTGCTGTTGCTTCCGGCATGTTCCAGTATCCAAGAAAAACATTTTCTCCCCTCACCACAATTTCTCCTTCTTCTCCGGGAGACAGAATTTCATTTGCATCATTCACAACTTCAACTGTGTTTATCAGTGAAGCACGTCCGGATGCTCCCGGACGTTCCGAAGCCGGGGATGTAGTCACTAAAGCCGTGGTTTCAGCTTGTCCGAATCCAGTCCAGAATTCCGCACCTGTTTTTTCCTGCAAACGCTGAATATTTTCTGCTCCTTCAAGACCATAAACCAGTTTCAAACTTTCCAGTCCGGAACCGGATTCTTTTGCCGCATCAAGCACTCGTTCCAGCACTGGGGGGAAAGCACCGAAATATGTCAATTTTTCTGTGTCAATCAACTCAACAGCAAGTTTTTCATCAAATTGCTTTAGCAGTACATTTTTCCCGCCGCTGATGAAAGTCGCCCAGGCGGAAGTAAGTCCCATAACGTGATAAATCGGCAGGGCCACAAGGTGCCCTTTAATTGCTTCACGTCCAAAATGATGCAAATGAACGTCAGCAGAAGCGAACACGTTACGCTGACTGAGCAGGGCTCCTTTAGGAATCCCATCCACCGCGGCTGTAGGGATAATCAACCATCCATCATCCACAGCTGGCTGAGGCTCTGTAAGCGGTGAAGGATCTTCATCAAGCAATTGGTCAAATGAAGAAGACAGTACTGAGGCATCATCAATACTATACAATTGACGATGGATATGCAGATCACGCAGCTGATCAGCCTGCTGTTCGTAACTCTTCTGAAAAATCAAAGCTTTCGGTTCTGCCTGTTCAAGCATTTTGTGCATTTCTTCAGCGCTTGTGCGTGTGTTTAAACATACTGTGATAACACCAATTCGTGTGCATGCTGCAAGCAGCAGCGCGTATTCTGCACAGTTGTTCAAAAGAACTGCTATCCTGTCGCCTTTCTCAAAACCTGTATTCAACAGACCTCTTGCCAGTGAATTTACATGAAAGGGCACTTCTCCATAAGTGAGACGTAAATCACCCGACACAAGCGCAATTTCATCGGAAAAATTACGCGCATTATTCAATATGCAATCATAAATAGAATGTTCTCTCAGGGACATTTTAATTCCTTTTTAAGTTTACTTTTACAATGCGTCCAGCAAACGCTGGTGAATGTTTCCAAATTTGCCGTTACTCATAATTAATACAATATCTCCTGAACTGCAATTATCTTTTAAATGGTTAATAATTCCAGTTACATCAGGAAAAACAAGAGCTTTAATATTCTCATTATTCAATGAATTCATAACATTATGCACATCCAGTCTCTCCTCCGGCGGAATCTTATCCACTCTGTATGGAGTTGTTAAAATGACTTCGTCTGCATCAAGAAAAGAATTAATTAGTTCAACCTGGTTTACTTTACGAACGCTGGTGTTGCTCCTGGGCTCAAAGACAGCCACCAATCGTCTGTCTGGATGTTTTTGCCTGATAGCACCCACAGTTTCACGAACTGCTGTGGGATGGTGTGCGAAATCATCATAAACTGCAACACCATTTACTTCCCCACGTAGTTCCTGCCTTCTACGGACACATTTAAAGGAATCAAAAGCCGCCCGAATATCTTTGTCCTCAATGCCGTTATGACGTGCCAGTATGATCACCCCCATTGCGTTCAGAACATTATATTTTCCCGCAAGCTTCAGTTCAAATTCCTGTTTCTTAGAAGGTTCATCCTGACGATTGTCGATAACATCAAACTTTGTTCCTGAATCATGGGTTCTTATATTTTCAGCTCTTACATCACATGATTTTCCCATACCAAAGCGGACTACTGGAGAATAAGCAGAATCCAGCACGGATTGAACATTTGGGTCATCTCCGTTAGCCGCTATCAAACCATTACTTGGAATGAGACGAAGCATCAATCTAAACGCTTTTTTGATCTCATCAAGTGAATTAAATATATCAGCATGATCAAATTCAAGATTGTTCAGAATTAACTGCTCAGGAAGATAATGAAAAAACTTTGAGCGCTTGTCAAAAAAAGCAGTATCGTATTCATCTCCTTCAGTGATAAAACAGCTGCCCTGACCATCACGACAGCTGGCGCCAAAATTTTCTGCAATACCTCCGATCATGAAGCCGGGATTTTTCTTTGCAGATTCAAACACCCAGGCAAGCAATGAAGATGTTGTTGTTTTACCATGAGTCCCAGTTACAACAAGTGAGGTTTTCCCACGGATGAAATGCTCCTTTAATAACTCTGCCATTGAAATATACGGCAGTTTTTGCTCCAGAATTGCTTCAACTTCAGGATTGCCGCGTGATAGAGCATTGCCGATGACTACCAGATCAGGCTTGGGCTCGAGGTTATTTGCTGAAAAAAGGTTATGCACTTTAATATTATTATCTGCAAGAAATTCACTCATTGGAGGAAAAACATTGTTGTCAGATCCTCGTACATGATAGCCTCGTAATTTCAGCAGCACTGCCAGAGAAGCCATTCCTGTGCCGCAAATTCCTACGAAATAAATCTGTATGGATTTTGACTTTGAAGAGACCATTTAGTTACTGTCAGATGCTTAAAAAATTTAGCAGGAAGAAAGGTAATAATCTTTACATGAACAAATACTACTTTAAAGGATAATGGTGATACAGGAACATTTGCAAACGATATCCAGCAATGAGCACACACTTTTCAATTGTATTAATCACATTATTCATTTTGGTTTAAATACCCGTTCCTTGTTTGCGGCAGCTTACGGTCGAGCAGCGTTGAAGCCACGACCGTGCGCAGAATTTGTGCTGTACCGCCGCCGATGGTGAACATGCGTGCGTCACGTGACATACGTTCCAGCGGCATATTCCGGGAATATCCGGCTGAACCAAAAAATTGCAGCGCGTCGTTAGTGACCTTAATCGCCATTTCAGAAGCAAAAATCTTGGCTTGTGCTGCTTCCAGCATGTCCGGGAAGCCTTGGCCCGCTCCGGTGGCGGCTTTGCGGAGCAGTAGCCTTGCTGCCTCGATCTGAGTATGCATATCTGCAAGCATCCACTGCAAACCCTGAAATTCGCAGATCGGTCTACCAAACTGTTGACGCTGCTTTGAATACTCGAGTGCCAGTTCGTAAGCTCCGGCGGCAATGCCCATCGCCACAGTACCGGCTCCAACACGTTGGCCGTTATAGGCATTCATTAGTCCGGCAAATCCTCGCCGCAACCCTTCCGGGGGAATCAACGCCATTTCATCCGGAACCTCCAGGTCTTCGCAAATGATCTGCGTTTCCGGAATACCACGCAAGCCCATTGCCGGTTCGCGTGTTCCGATTTTCAAGCCCTTTGTGCCTTGCAGTGCGATGAATCCGGCTATGCCCTGCGGTTCGCCATTTTCAAAAACACGTGCAAAAATCAAATGGAATTTGGATACACCTCCCCCAGTGATCCAGTGTTTCGTCCCGTTAAGAATGTAGAGGTCGCCCTTGTGGTCAGCTCGGGTAGTCATTTCTGTGGCGGCGCTTCCGGCTCCGGGTTCGGTGATGCAAATGGCAGGTTTGTCACCGCTCAAAACATGTTCCGCCGCCAGTTTTTTCTGTGCCTCTGATCCGTATTTCAGCACCGCCCCAATCGCTCCCATGTTGGCTTCCACTACAATCCGCGCCGAAACTCCACAGGCTTTGGCGATTTCTTCAATCACCAGCACCGCGTCCAGATACGTCAATCCTGGACCACCATAAGTTTCCGGAACAGTCATTCCCATGAAACCTTGTTCGGTAAGCAGTTTCACATTATCCCATGGATACAGCTCAGTACGGTCAATTTCTGCAGCACGTGGCGCGATTTCTTTTTGGGCAAACTCACGTGCGGTAGTTTGAAGTTGTTTTTGGGATTCGGTTAGTGCAAACATATTTTTTCTTAATTGAGGATGGATCAGAATAATTCAGGAAAAGCTAGACTTTGTCAATTTTATATTATATAGTCAATTAGTTCCAAAACAATATCAAAAGAGAATAATTATGGCATCACTTAATGTAAAAAATATTCCTGACGATCTATACGCTCTGTTAAAAGAATCCGCAAAACTTCATTTTCGCAGCATGAACGGTGAAGTACTTCATTGTATGGAATCAACTTTGCGAACACGTAAAGTAGTTGTTGATGAAGAATTAGCCAAGTTCCGGCATTTGCGAAAACTGACTGCGTCAAAAATAATTACAGAAAAAGAAATCACTAAAACAAAAAATGAAGGGCGGGAATGATAGTTGTTGATACAAATGTCATCACTTACCTCCTGATTTCCGGGGAGCATAGTCAGCAAGCTGAAAAATTGTTGAGACATGATCCCCATTGGATTGCTCCGTTTTTATGGCGAAGTGAGTTCCGTAATGTGTTATCCCTCTACATGCGTAAAGGATTCATATCCTTGGAATTGGCGATGAGGCTTTCGGAACATGCAGAACAACTGATGAGTAACAACGAATTTGATATCTCTTCATCAGATGTTCTAAAGTTTGTTCAATATAGTGAATGTAGTGCCTACGATTGTGAATTTGTCGCCTTAGCTACTCAATTCAAAGTGTTGTTATACACGATGGACGAAAAGATATTAAGAGCATTTCCAAATACTGCTCAGCCTTTAACTGCTATATACTGAAGTGTATTAGAGTCTTTTGACCAGTTATACTTTACCACGTAAATACATCTTACGTCTTTTTTCCGGGAATCTTTCTATCGCGTAACGGAGCATGATGCGGGGAATGTCTTTGTAATGCTCCTTGAGGAATTTTTCTTCCGCTTCAATCCTGCATTTTCCGACTTCCCGCAGCATCCATCCCACTGCTTTGTGAATCAGTTCTTCATTGTCGCCAAGCAGCATTTCAGCAATTTTTAATGTGTGTTCGAATTCATTCTGTTTAATAAAATAAAAAGTGGAGATGATAGAAATTCGTCTTTCCCACAGGTTTTCAGAACCAACCAGTTCATAAAGTACGGCTTTGTCTTTATCATGTAAATATGAACCGACAATGTTTGCTGCCGAAATATCAACAAGATCCCAGTTATTGATGAATAACGTGTTTTTCAAATACATATCAAAAACAGCTTTTTTGTCTTCTTTACTGCATGTTTGGAAAATATTGACCAGCATCAAAACAGCCAATAGACGCTCTTCATGAAATTTTGATTTCAGCAATTTTTCAATTTCCGCAAGAGAAATCCCACGATATTTTTTTATCAGTTTACGCAATACCGGAACACGGATGCCTAAAAACACATCTCCTTCTCCATACTGGCCTTTTCCGGTTTTGAAAAAGCGTTGTGAATGTGCGGCAATTTCCTTGTTGGCCAGTTGCATCAGTTCATCATGAATCTCACTAAGTTTCATTGTTTTAAACTTACCGTTTTATACTTTGGTCAAATCAAATAGACACAGATGCATCAGGCTGCAGATGTGTCATTAGAACCGGACTTAGTTGCGGCTGTTGATTTTTTGAGAGGCAGATATTAGAGAGAGGCAGATTTTCATCCTTTTCCGGAAAATCTGTACGGAAATGAGAACCACGGCTTTCTTTACGGAACTTGGCACTTTCAATTATCAAATCACATACGTCAAGATAGTTTTTCATACTCAGATATTCCATCCACTCCAGATGAAAGGCTCGCTGTCCCTGAGTCAGGGCAATTGTTGATAATTGTTCACGGATTTCTTTCATTTCATTGTGGGCAATTTCCAGGCTTTCTTCATTTCGTACCAAACCGGCATTTTCCCACATGCATTTTTTTAATCGATCACGCAAAGAATAAATAGAAGAAGATGAATTTCGCTGAAAAGGTTCAAGGGTTGATTCAATAATTCCTCTGATCTGAGATTCTTCAACAGTTTCTTCCTGGAATTCTGTTAGATAATCTGCAATCGTGTCACCGGCAAGCCCTCCAAACACAGTCGATTCAACCACACCATTGCCGCCAAGTCGGTTAGCTCCATGCACACCTGCGGCATCTTCACCTGCAGCAAACAGTCCTTCCAAATCAGTACGGCAATCTTGGTCAATCCGCATTCCTCCCATAATAAAATGTGCTGTAGGTGAGACAACAACCGGAGCATTTGGCAAATCATATCCAACGTCACGACAGCGTAAACTCATTCCACGAAAATTATTCATAATGAATTCTGCTCCCAGATGTGACGCGTCAAGATAAATGCCTCCTTCAGGCGTACCTCGTCCGGCCATGATTTCCATAAAACTGCTGCGCGAAACAACATCACGTGTTGCTCTTTCTTCACGTGGATCATAGCGGTGCATGTAACGCTCTCCCTTTCCGTTAATCAGGTAAGCGCCAGCGCCTCGTAAGCCCTCTTCGAGGACAGTCCCGGAAATCATGCTGTTGTCTGCCAGTAATCCTGTTGGGTGGAACTGGACCATTTCCATGTCCATCAGTGTCGCGCCTGCACGAAAGCCCATTGCAATCCCATCACAGGTTTTATCCTGACAAGGCGCAGTTATTTTGTACATGGTAGGACCCCCACCTGTTGCCAAGAGTACTGTACGGGATTGCACAACGATAAACTCACCGAGGCGCATATCTATCAATAATGCGCCTGAAACTTTTTGTCCGGAATGGTCAAACAATAAATCAACCGCGCGCATCTCTTCACCAATTGTAACGTTTTCCATTGCAGCCACTTGCTCAGATAATCGGTTGATAATTTCAATCCCGGTTAAATCTCCCTTGTGTACAGTACGGTCAAATGACTGACCGGCGAACGGTTTTTGATGCACGGTCCCATCAGGATTACGGTCAAAAAAACAGCCCGCATGGTTTTCTAATTCCAGAATACGTCCTGGAGCCTCACAAACCATTTTCCAGGCAAGTTCCTGATTATTCAGCCATTGCCCGCCTTTGAGTGTATCCAGAAAATGGGCTTCCAATGAGTCTTTCTTATCCAACACAACGTTATAACCACCCTGAACCATTCTGGTACATCCGGATTTGCCAAATAGACCGCGCACTGCCATAAAGACCTGAGGCTGGGGCTGATGGTTCATCAAATGTAAAACAGCACACAGGCCGGCTCCTCCTGAACCAAGGACCAGCACATCAGTTTTAAGATGTTGCCAGGTTATATTCATTTTTATAATTTAAGGTGAGGAAAGCAAGATTTGGGGAACAAAAAGAAAGGAAGCTGATATCAGGACAGCTGTACAGCAAAAAAGCGCTAAGCCAAAAAGTAATTTTTGATGTCCAACAAGATTGAAGCAATCTAGGGCTATGATCCGCAAACCATTGAACATGTGAAAGGCCACCGTCAACACTAGGATAAATTCAGCAAATTTGAAAAAGGGTGTGGTGTACACATTTAATTCCTGATCAAACATTTGCTGACCAAGTTGCGAACTGTGGATGGAGATAAAGTGCGGAAGTAGATAAATTGCGAGGGCGACTCCTGTTACTCGATGCAGCAGCCATGAAACATTCCCAACGCTCTTTTGAGATAAAAACAAACGTTGGAAATTACGGATAAAACTCATAGTAAAATACCAAATAACGGCTGTAAGCCAAAGTAACCGTAGATCGTTAAACCTATTCCTCCAATCCAAAACAGCCATCCAATGATGCGTTGTTTTGCTGCAGAAGGATTAAAATCCAGAATAACGCTCCACAGACCATTGAATGCATGGTAAATCACCGCAGGGATAAAAAGCATGTAATAAATAAACCAGAAATTACCCTCCTGTAAACGTGAAGAAATGGTCTGCCAGTTTAAATTACCCTGATTTACCACATTAACCGTCCAGAGATGAACCACCAGGGCATAGGCAAGGAAAAGCCCACTGATGCGCTGCATCATCCAGCCAAAAAGTCCTCGTTTTTGAATCGTGTTTTGAGTCTTATTCATATTACTTCATGATCACGGTCCATTTCTTCTCCGTAGCGACGCAGCACAGGTTGAGGCAGATTCCCGTATAAAGACTGCAGGTTTTGATTTACCTGCTCATTGCACAACTCGAATAAACTGTTACCCTGGTTGTCACTTTCCACAATGAACGGCCCCATTTTTTCCACTTCAATAACCCAGACGGCTTGTGCCACACCCAACTCCTCCAGCCAGTATGCATCATGAACCTTTTGAATCGATCTTCCGTAAGTGGCACCTAAACCATAACCCACAGTAGTCAGATATAAAGCGCCTGCTGGGACAAAAAGTTTTCGGTAATCTTCTGATGTCATTCCGGCTTTGCCTATGATGATTTTGCAATTAGTTCTGTTGAAAAATTCTTTCATCCATTTGCCAAAACGGAACGATGCAGTGGCAGTTATGGCTTTGACCACATACCCATCCTCACCGGCTGTTGCGGCAGGCGAACAATGAAAATTGACATTAGAAATATCAGCAATTGAAACCGGCAGCTCAAATCCTTCATCTATAAAACGTTGATACATACCTTCCCTTCCGGTATAGATAACTCCACTCAAATAAACCAGATCACCTAACTGCAATTGCATCAAATCATCTGTTTTCACCGGACAGTTGAGGTGAACCTCACGCATTTCTAATTTATTGATGTCAATAATTTTGTTCATCTCTGTTTGAATTATGATGATTTCGGAAAACTATGTTATTCACCTGAATGTGGGAATCCAGAAATACTTGAAGTTATTATCTGGATTTTTAATTTCTTCAAGAGGAAGAATTATATTTCAAATACCTTCGCGTCGGTAATAATCAGTGAACCACTGCGGATTTGTCCTGAATTCAACTTGACCGTCCGGCCATATTCTGGCGGAGGCACGTCGTGAGGCGAAACAGAATGTGTGAATGGCAGTCTGCATTCCTCCAGTGTGAGCGTACGCGACTTCAATATGCGTGTCCACGACCATCTGGCTTCCAACAAATCCCATGGGTCCCATTCCGATAGAATTGCCAAGTTCTTTTAGTTCCAGCTCCAATTCAGCAATTTCCGGGTCGGGGTTGCGATCTCCAACTGCTCGTAAACAGGCGGCCTCTTTTGCAATGCGCATGGTTGTGTCTTTGCATCCTCCAATACCGATTCCAACTACAGCAGGCTGACAAGCCATGCCGCGACGACCAAACTGAACCATGGTATCCAGAAAAAACTTTTTAATACCGGCAATTCCATCTGCCGGAAACAGCATACGGTAGTCTGTACCAAAGAGACCGCCTTTATGGACAGTGGTTAAGTCCAGCCAGTCTCCTTCAGGTTCAAAAGCATACTGTACTTCAGGTGCGTGAATCCCCAGATTGTTATTATTATCTTTACGCGTTAACGGATGCACGCGATTAGGACGTAACGGAATGCTTTGTGTCGCATCAGCTGTTGCACGGCGTAAATTACGTTCCAATTCAACAAATCCGCCATTAGTGCGGCAGTCATTACCCAGTTTTACATACCACCTAGGGAGTCCGGTATCTCCGCACATAGGTCGTTGATCTTTTTCTGCAATTTCATAATTTTTTTGAATTTCATTTAGTACAAATTTAGAAAGCGGACTTTTCTCAAGCGCACACATATTTTTTATACCATTTTTAAAATCACCCGGGATTCCAATGGCAGCTCGTGACATCAATTCAAGAGCAACTTCGTAAATTAATTCTTTTGGGATGCTTCCATCAACCGTATTCCTGGAAGCAATGACAGAATCAACTGAAGAATTTTTTGAAAGCATGTCCCACCTCCTTTCGCTTAAGTTTTTGAATTGCCCTGGTGGGTGAGATCCCCATTGGGCAAACATCTGTGCAATTGAATTGAGTATGACAACCCCATGCTCCTTGAGGAGAATTTAACAGATCAAGTCGTTCTTCTCCAGCTGAATCTCTTGAATCAGCAATCAGTGTGAAGGCACGATTGATTGCTGCAGGGCCAAGGTATCCACTGTTTGTTTCAACTAAATTGCATTCACCATAACAGCAACCGCAGGTGATGCATTCAATTTGAGGATCAATGTCCCTGCGCTCTTTTGAATTTGGCTGTATCTTAGCAAATTCTTTTGAAGTTGGATGTTTTGATACAAATTCAGATCGTACATGTCGGTAACGGTCAAAAAAAGGACGCATGTCCACTGCTAAATCTTTGATAATCGGATAGTGAGGCAGTGGTTCAATAGTCAGCATTTTACTGCGTAAACTTTTCACGGTGCTGCGGCATGTCCAGCGATTTTTCCCATTAACTCGCATAGAACATGTTCCACACATTCCTGCACGGCAAGAGTAACGAAATGCCAAGGTGGGGTCGAGATTGTTTTGTATATAGTTCACTACATCAAGAACATTGCTGTTATCCGTAAGAGGCACTTCAAAGGTGTCGAAGCGGAAATTATCATCCGTGTGGCCTGAGCATCGTCTGATTTTTACTGTAATTCCCATATAGTCAGTATTTGCTTTGGTCACCCATTCGATATGATTCGAAAGAACATTTTAATCTGATATCCACTCAAATTAAATACTTAAATTCTACCAAAAAAACTTGCTTTAGTATTCATCAAACTTCTTATCAAATTACACCTTTCTCTGCCAAATCAATTCGCTCTGTTTCACTAATCCCAAGTAATTCCTCCAAAATTACATCCGTGTGTTGTCCCAGTGTTGGGGGGGCGTTGCGGTAACTGACCGGAGTTTCGGTCATCTTGATTGGGCTGCCGATTAAACTGACTTGACCATTTCCGGATATGTGGTGCGGCATAGTAATTTCCATTTCACGATGTTGTATTTGAGGATCATCAAAAACTTCTTTAATAGTATTTACAGGACCGCAAGGGACCTGAAGTTTTTCCAGCTCTTGCAGCCAGTACTTTTTTGTATTGCGTTTAGTCAAATCATTAATCAGTTCAGCCAGCACATCCCTGTTTCGTACACGATCCGCGTTTGTTTTGAAACGGAGATCGTCAGCCATTTCCGGAGCTTCAGCAAATTCACAAAATTTGCGGAACTGTGTATCATTACCGATCGCCAGTACAAAGAAACTATCGCTGGTTTGGTAAACCTGGTAGGGGACAACATTCGGATGAGCATTCCCCATCCGATGCTGGTCCTGACGTGAAGTTAAATAATTTAGTCCGGAATTTATCAGCCATGCTGCCTGTGAATCCAGTAATGCAAGGTCAATATGCTGACCTTTTCCTCCCTGTTCTCGATGACGGATTGCCGCAAGTATGCTGATAGCGGCGTACATTCCACACATCACATCAGCGATTCCAACACCCACTTTCATTGGTGAACCATCCGGTTCTCCTGTGACACTCATTATACCACCCATTGCCTGTATCATAAAATCATATCCGGGTCGATGTGATTTCGGACCAGTCTGACCAAATCCGGTAATTGAGCAGTAAATCAAATCAGGAAAATCTGATTTCAAGTTTTCATAATCCAAACCGTATTTTTTCATTCCTCCCACTTTGTAATTTTCAACCAGCACATCACTTTTAGCAGCCAATTTCCGGATGAGATTTTGGCCTTCCGGTAATGAAATGTTTACAGTCAATGAACGTTTATTGCGGTTGGCGCTTAAATAATACGCGCTTTCAGTAGTGTCATTTCCGTCTGTGCCTTTGAGGTAAGGAGGTCCCCATTTCCGTGTATCATCACCTGCGCCTGGACGCTCGACTTTGATTACATCTGCGCCTAGATCACCAAGCATTTGTGTACAGGTAGGTCCAGCTAAAATGCGGCTCAAGTCTAATATCCTTAAGCCATGAAGGGGGCCGCTATTATTCATAAAACTTTATTCAATAAATATTAATCATGAGGAAACTGTCTTCCGCTGTCGCTGACCAACAATTACAAGAGCAAGCAGCAGTATTGCGGGCAAATACATCCATTGTTTCGGAGGCTGATCAGTGGGAACCTGCACACTGAGTATTTCCCAGTCAAAATCTATTCCAGCTTTTTGTGCCAAACTGTCGAAAACAACCATGTCAACGAAAACACGGTCTTTTTCCTCACGAAACTCCAAGCCTGCTGTTTCAAGGCGTTTCTTTCCGGAAGCAATATCTCCCATTGGCAAAACTACCATTTTACTAATCAGATCACCGTCAAGATTTTCACCCTCAACATGTAATTGCAATTTATGATTTTCGGGAATCTGTTCAGCGATTTCAACAATTTTTGTTGGTTCAACAATGCTGTTTGAAGGAAAAGCCATTTCCCACCAAAACCCCGGACGGAATAACGTGAAAGAGATCAGCAACAATATAATTGTTTCCCACCAACGGTTGCGTACAAAGAAAAAACCCTGTGTTGCCGCCGCAAACAGCAGCATAGCCAGGATAGCAGTGACTATGGTGAGCAGTAAATGCCACCAGCTTTCAATCCCGATCATTAACAACTCTGTGTTAAAAATGAAAAGGAAAGGTAGAATGGCTGTGCGAATGTCGTAAGTAAATCCCTGAATTCCGGTTTTTATGGGATCACTTTGCGCAATTGCTGAAGCAGCAAAGGCTGCCAGTCCGACGGGGGGGGTGTCATCTGCTAAAATACCAAAATAAAAAACAAACATGTGAACAGCAATCAACGGTACGATCAAACCATTTTGTGCTCCCAAAGTGACAATCACCGGAGCCATCAGTGTGGAAACCACGATGTAATTTGCTGTGGTTGGCAGACCCATACCTAAAACCAGGCTGATGAGGGCTGTAAAAAGCAACATTAACATCAGATTCCCTCCTGAAATAAACTCAACAAATTCTGTCATCACCAGTCCGATTCCTGTTAGAGTGACTGTACCGACAATAATTCCGGCCGCAGCAGTGGCTACTCCAATTCCGATCATGTTGCGTGCTCCGGAGACCAATCCCTCAATCAATTCATAAAAGCCCCTCCACATTGCTTTTTTCAAATTAGTTTCAGCACGGAAAAATGCCTGCAAAGGTCGTTGTGTGATTACAATGAAAATCATAAATACTGTTGCCCAGAAAGCAGAAAGTCCCGGAGAGAATCTCTCTACAGTTAAACACCATACCAACATCACTAGCGGCAGCAAATAATACAGTCCGGATTTAATCGTAGGCCCGGGTTCCGGTAAATGGGCAATGGTTTCTTCCGGATCATCAGGTTCCAATTCCGGAAACCGCGAAGCATATCTTAAAAGTAAAATGTAAATGATTATTGCCAAAAGAGCGACTATCCAGACAGCTGTATCCGGAAAAAACAGTTTTAACCAGCCTATTCCATAATATACCACTGCGGTTATCACCATGACTGCAATTATTCCGCTAAAAAACCCCAGCATTGTTTGAGCAAGAGATCGTTTATATTTTCTCGGCAAACCCTGCATGTTTGCTTTTAATGCTTCAAGATGGACAATATAAACCAGTGCAATGTAGGAAATTATGGCCGGTAGGAAAGCATGGGTTATGACTTCGAGATATGAAATACCGACATATTCCACCATCAAAAACGCAGCTGCTCCCATAATCGGTGGTGTCAGCTGGCCATTTGTTGAGGCGGCTACTTCAACCGCTCCGGCTTTGTAATCCGGAAACCCCACCCGTTTCATCAGGGGTATTGTGAAAGTTCCGGTTGTCACAACATTTGCGATAGAAGATCCGGAAATTAAACCGGTCATTCCGGAAGATACCACTGCCGCTTTTGCCGGTCCTCCCCGCATGTGTCCCAGGAGTGAAAAGGCAACTTTAATAAAATAATTGCCTGCACCTGCTCGTTCCAGCAGTGAGCCAAACAAAACAAATAAAAACACAAAACTGGTGGAAACACCCAAAGCTACTCCAAAAACGCCCTCAGTTCCAAGCCACTGATGAGAGACTATTTTGTTCAGACTCTGCCCTTTGTGAGCAATTACTTCAGGCATAAAAGGTCCGGCATAGGTGTATAGCAGAAACACTGATGCAACAACCATCAACGGAGGCCCCAGAGCGCGACGGGTTCCTTCAAGCAGCAAAATCATTCCTGTTATCGCTACCACCATATCAAGATCGGTGGGCAGTCCCGGACGGTCAGAAAGTTCCCGATAAAACAGAAAAATGTATCCTGTACAAAATGCTCCTGCTGCAGCAAAGAGCCAGTCCTGCAATGGGATATTGGTATGCGGTGAATTCCGCATTGCCGGAAATGCCAGATAAACCAGGAATATTGAAAAAGCCAAGTGGATCGAACGAGCCTCAGTATCGTTAAATACTCCAAAATTGAACATGAAAGGCAACGGAGATGCGTACCAGATCTGGAACAAAGACCAGATCATTGCTACGCCTAACAGCACCAAGCTTGGCCATCCCAGCGGAGTTCGACCGCCGGTTTCGGATTCTGCCATAATCTGGTGTGCTTTTTTGATGGTACTTGAGTTGGAACCGGAGGAAGCTGTTTCTGAGACAGTGCTGAGGGTTTCTTTTGTTTTCATCTAGCAGATTCTACATGTGTCTGGAAGACACAGGAAAGACGGAGCCTCTGAAAATGATTGTCAGTTTCAAAGGCTCCAGAGGAAAGTAAGGAATGCAGTCTTACATCAAACCTGCTTCCTTATAGTATTTAACTGCTCCTGCATGTAGAGGTGCAGAAAGACCATCTTTGATCATTTGCTTCTTATCCAGGATCCTGAAAGCAGGATGGAATTTGCGGAATGTGTCAAAGTTCTCAAAAACAGCTTTAACCACATGATATATCACATGTTCCGGAGTATTTGTGGAAGTAACAAAGGTGGCGCCCACACCAAAAGTCTGGGTATTACTTGCATTTCCACGATACATACCACCAGGAACTGTTGCAGTACGATAAAAATCATTGTCGGCAACAAGCTTGTTAACAGCTGAACCGGTTACATTTACCAGTACACTATCACATGCTGTGGTTGCCTCTTTGATGGAACCGCTTGGGTGGCCAACTGTAAAGACCATTGCATCAATTTTATTGTCACAAAGGGCTTTAGACTGTTCGGATGACTTCAACTCAGAGGCAAGGGAAAAATCAGACATTTTCCAGCCTAAGGCTGCCATCAAAACTTCCATTGTGCCACGCTGTCCGGAGCCAGGATTACCAACATTGACTCGTTTACCTTTCAGATCGCCAAAATTACGGATTCCGGAATCTGCCCTGGCCACAACTGTAAATGGCTCAGGATGTACAGAAAATATCGCCCGTAAATTTTTATTAGCTCCTTTGTCCTTGAATTTACTTGAGCCATGATAGGCATGGTACTGCCAATCTGACTGAGCCACACCCATATCGAGTTCTCCGGCACGAATCGTATTTAAATTGTACACGGAACCTCCGGTACTTTCTGTTGAACATCGGATACCATGTTGTTTACGATCCTTATTTACCAGGCGGCAGATTGCTCCACCTGTTGGATAATAAACTCCTGTAACTCCACCTGTTCCAATGGTAACAAAAGTCTGCTCAGCCCAAACTGGCAGACTCATAATTAAAGCAATACCTGAAACAGCAACCCACTTTAATTTATTGAACATAGTAATTCTCATTTGAGATTGACAAAATAGAAAGCCTTCTCCTTGGACGAGAGACCATTCTCTGTCCATTCAAGCTTTCAGACAATTATAAACCAAAAGTAACTCCTCAATGATTTTCTTTTGGTTTGCTTACGGTGTAATTAATATCCAGTAATTTGTACACCATTGACTGTGAGCAGAAAACTTCACAATCAATAAAACAGCTAATTATATATCGAAATAAACAAAATTAAAGATTATTTTGAAAATATTTTAAAAAAAGCAGCAAAGATCAGGATCCCTTAATATAATTAATGAGACTTCATAATTATTGAAAGGGAACTTTTTTAATTTTAAGGTATTTGGAGATAAAACTGATTGATTGAAATTTTCACAGCACAATGTTTTTGACTGGTTACTGAATTGGGTCGGAAGTTCAGGAGGAAGGGTTAGATGATAATATGCTGCAAAAACAAAAAATCCCGCCAAAGTTCTTACTTGCAAACATTGACGGGATTAAATCAGAAATCTGAATCAGTTGAAGATTAATTCAGTTTTTTTACCTTTGACTCAACAGTCTGACCAATTTCAATCAGACGTGATTTCTTTTCTTCAGGTACGATCTTTTCGAGGTCAATAGTAAGCATACCATTAACCAGATCGGCACCTTTTACGATCATATCGTCAGAAAGAGTGAAACTCCGTGAAAATGCTCTCCTGGCAATTCCACGATGTAAATAGTCTTTTTCATCCTTGTCTGTCTTTGATCTGATTGTTAATACACCTTCTTTGAGCTCGACTTCCAGATCATCCTGTGAAAATCCTGCAACTGCCATCTCAATGGTGTATTTGTCTTCTTCGTCCTTACGGATATTGTACGGAGGGAAACTCGAAGGAGCCTCGGACCGTTGAATATCACCAAAAAGACGATCAAACATTGAATCAAATCCCACAGTAATTCCGAGTGCTCTCTCAAAATCTGAGGGGGTTATTGACGAATAACGTGCTAAATGTAACATAATACCTCCTTAATTAAGCAAGGTGTTAAGAGAAATCCTCCAATCCATAGCACAAGACTTGAAGGCGGTTTAATGAGGCTACCACAATGGTCAGCCCCATACTCGGTAGCTCTCAGGTTAAAAAAATGAGCGCACCGAATTTGAAAAAAGTCTCAAACAGAGCAAAAAATTTTAAAGCTGAAATTCAAACTGACATATTGTTAGCACTCACTTTAAATGAGTGCTAACAATATGTCAAGTTTTTTTACAAAATATAATCAATATTTCGTATATTTTTACCCAGAAGGTAATTTATGGAATTAGCGTGAAACTGCTATGGGAATGTATTTACAGAGGAATATGGGGAGTATTATTATGTATGAAACAGTATATATATAATCATATAAATGTGAAATATTATTAAATATTAATGTGAATTAAATCAGAATCAAAAGGTGAAATTAAAATCTGTTATGTATGTGACAGCAGGAAAATATAGTTTGTAAAACCAGATTTAATCAGTTGGCAGTCAAGTTTCAGGGATATTTACAATGTTTAAAACATAATGGTGAAAGGCATTTTATGCAGCTGTAGAGACATGATCTTTTATTTCAAAAGATATTTTTCCTTTTGTTATATTTGCAGTAACGTGTTGGCCGTCAATGATTTCACCAGACAAAATAGCTCTGGATAATGCTGTTTCAAGTTCCTTTTGAATTGCACGTTTAAGCGGCCTGGCCCCATAAGCTGGATCAAATCCGGCTTTTGCCAGATAATCTACAGTTTTACTTGACAGCTTCAAATTAATGTTTCGTTCTTCTAAACGCTTTTTAAGTCGTTCCAGTTGTATACTGATGATGTCTTTCATATGTTCTTCAAGCAGTGGATGGAAGACAACAATATCATCAACACGGTTCAAGAATTCCGGTCGAAAATGCTGTCTGAGTTCCTGCATAACCATTATTTTCTGTTCTTCCTGATTTGAAGCTCCGGATTGTCCGCTATCTGTCTGATTGATCAATTTCTGACTACCGATATTTGAAGTCATGATTACAAGTGTATTTTTAAAATCAACTGTTCGTCCGTGTGAATCTGTAAGTCTTCCGTCATCCAGAATTTGCAGCAAAACATTAAAAACATCATAATGCGCTTTTTCAATTTCATCGAAAAGTAGTACGCTGTAAGGTCTTCTACGCACAGCTTCAGTGAGCTGTCCTCCTTCGTCAAAACCGACATAGCCGGGAGGCGCGCCGATCAGACGTGACACTGTGTGTTTTTCCATGTATTCACTCATGTCAATCCGGATCAAATTTTGTTCATCATCGAACAGGGATTCAGCTAATGCCCTGGCCAGTTCTGTTTTTCCTACACCTGTCGGACCCAGAAATATAAAACTTCCGATAGGCCTGTTTGGATCATTAATTCCTGAACGTGCCCGGAGTACTGCATCAGCAACAAGATCAATCGCCTCATCCTGGCCGACCACACGTTTATGTAGCTGTTCCGGAAGTCGAAGCAGTTTTTCTCCTTCTCCTTCAACCAGTTTTTGCACCGGAATTCCTGTCCACTGACCTACAATTTCTGCAATGTCCTCAGCATCTACTTCTTCCTTCAGCAGTTGATTCTTAGAATTCATCTCTACATCCAAAGAATTGCTCTGCTTTTTCTCAAGTTCCGGCAGGACACCATATTCAAGACGTGCTGCTTCTTCTAAATTATAATCCTGCTTTGCCCTCTCTATTTGCAAACGTACTTCTTCAATTTCCTGTTTCAATCCGCTCATATCCTGCAAAGCAGCTTTTTCTTTTTCCCACTGAAGGGTCAGATTGTCAAAGCTGTGCTGTAATTCAGCCAACTCTTTCGACAGTTTAGCCAGCCGCTCCTTAGATGCTGAATCGCTTTCCTTTTTCAGAGCTTCTTTTTCAATTTGCAGCTGCAGAATTCTACGTGAAATTTCGTCCATCTCCGCAGGCATTGAGTTAATTTCAACACGCAAGCGGGAAGCTGCTTCGTCCATCAAGTCAATAGCTTTATCCGGAAGAAAGCGGTCAGTAATATATCGATGAGACAGGGTCGCAGAAGCAATTAGCGCGCTGTCCTTGATACGAACGCCGTGATGGATTTCGTAACGCTCTTTCAACCCGCGTAAAATTGAAATGGTGTCTTCAACAGTAGGCTGATCAACTAGAACCGGCTGGAACCGTCTTTCAAGTGCAGCATCTTTTTCAATGTGCTTTCTATATTCATCAAGAGTTGTGGCACCAATGCAGTGCAACTCTCCTCTGGCCAGCATTGGCTTGAGCAAATTGCCTGCATCCATCGAACCTTCAGTTTTCCCTGCGCCCACGACTGTGTGCAGTTCATCAATAAACAACACAATTTGACCATCGGCATTGACAACTTCCTTTAGTACAGCTTTCAAACGCTCTTCAAATTCTCCCCGATATTTTGCTCCCGCTATCAAAGCTCCCATGTCCAGTGAAACCAGTTTTTTATTTTTCAGGCTGTCCGGAACATCATTGCGGGCGATACGCTGTGCCAGGCCTTCTGCAATTGCGGTTTTGCCTACTCCAGGCTCACCGATGAGTACAGGATTGTTTTTGGTACGTCGGGAAAGAACCTGAATCACCCTGCGTATTTCATCATCACGGCCAATAACCGGATCCAGTTTTCCATCTCTCGCAAGCTGACTGAGGTCTGTACCGTATTTTTCCAGGGCTTCGTATGTGTCTTCAGGATTTTGACTGGTAACTCGCTGTCCGCCTCTGAGCTCCTGGATTGTGGTTATCAGGCGTTCACGTGTTACTTCATGCTCGGTCAGTATTTTGCCGGCAGGACCTTTGCTTCCTTCGTCTGTCAGGGCCAGCAGCAGATGCTCTACACTGACATATTCGTCCTGCAGTTTTTTGGCTTCATCTTCTGCTCGAACCAAAGCCAGGTTCATTTCCCCACTGGGTGCTACTCTTCCTGATGGACCACCGCTAAGCGTAGGCAGTTTGTTCAAGGAGGTTTGTAATGCCTGAGAAAATTTTCCGGATTCCAGTCCCATTTTTTCAAAAATGCGAGGAACAAGTCCGTTTTCCTGGTAAGCCAGGGCATTCAGGAGATGAAGTGTTGACAGCTCAGAATTGTGACGGCGCAATGCTTCACTGTGCGCATTTTCCAAGGCGGAAAGGGATTTTTCTGTGAATTTTTGTGCGTCCATAAATGCTTCAATCTAACAATGTATTTAAATTTAGCACTCACTCTACAAGAGTGCTAACAATATTTCAAGTAATTAATTTATATTGGATTTGATTGAGGAATTTAGGGAAAAATATTCTGCAAGAAAGTAATTTTCGCAGCAACATTTTTTTCATTTTCCAAACTTTATAAAAAAAGCTGGAAAATCAAAGAAGTGGAATTTACAGAGAAAAAAAAGATTTCATGAAGCAAAAAAATATCTAAAAAAAAATTATTTGTGTTTGAAATCTTGAGGGGAAGTCTGTATCGTTTGAGTCTACACCCCGGAGTGAAAATGGATTAAATCCCAGGTCATGCTTGGCTCAGGATTTTTGTTCATGAACTTGTAAACGTGTTCAAGTGGCGGAGCCACTCTCCGGGGTCTATCTAAATAAGTGAGCAACAAGCGTGCCTTGACTCTGTGCCAGTTGTTTAGTATAAATCTTGCCTTTATTTTTTTCTTCTTAATTGTTAGAATTGTCCGATTATTGCTCATCCAGTAAGGTCAGCAAAAACTCCAGAAACATCTTTATCTGCTATTCCTTTGCTGAGTTTAATGGTGGTTTTTGTTGTGAAACCATCATTTGTTATTGACTCAGATGGCAAAGTTGTATTTTTACTATTCCGCAATGAATGCGGGAAAAACCACGACTCTCCTTCAATCAGCTTACAATTATCGTGAGCGTGGAATGGACACGCTGGTACTAAAACCGATAGTAGATGATCGTTACGGTTCTTCTATTGTTCGTTCACGAATTGGACTGGAGACAAACGCGGTTAGTATTGCGGCAAATGTTGATTTGTACACACTTGCTGAGAAAACAAATCAGCAAACACCATTGAGCTGTGTTTTAGTTGATGAAGCTCAGTTTTTGAAAAAACCACAGGTAAATGCATTAAGTGAGATAGTTGACAAACTTGATATACCAGTGCTGGCCTATGGGCTTCGTACTGATTTCAGGGGTGAGCTTTTCGAAGGAAGCTTGCATCTATTGGCATGGGCAGATGAATTGGTGGAGATCAAGACTGTCTGTCATTGCGGGAAAAAAGCCGGAATGGTTTTGCGTCTTGATAAAAATGGAATACCGGTAATGTCCGGTGAGCAAGTTCAGATTGGGGGGAATGACAGTTATGTGTCAGTTTGCAGAAAACACTTCAAGCTGCAGGATGCAGGAAAAATATAACATGAAAATACCCCCTCTGTTCTCTTTTAAAAACAGGACCTGAATCAGGAAAGATTTTTGCACCAGATTACATAATCTAATTTTTTAACCTTTTATAGACAAGAAAATAAATTGAAGAATGTTGCAATAGCCGGAGCGACCGGTGTAGTTGGCACAGAATTTCTGAAACTTTTAGACGCACGTGATTTCCCCATAAAAAATTTAAAACTGCTTGCTTCCGCACGTTCTGCAGGAAAGGCGCTCGAATTTCGTGGTGAGAAAATTCCGGTTGAGGAATTGACGCCAAAATCATTCTGTGGAGTAGATTTGGCATTTTTTACTGCCGGAAGAGAGAGAAGCAGAGAATTTGTTCCACATGCTGTTGACGCGGGAGCAGTTGTGATTGATAATAGCAGCGCTTTCCGAATGGATCCGGAGGTGCCTTTAGTGGTTCCGGAAATAAACCCACAAACTGCTTTTGATCACAAGGGTACCATAGCTAATCCAAACTGCTCAACCATTCAAATGGTGGTTGCACTCAACCCTTTGCACAAGGCGGCAACAGTTAAGCGTGTGATAGTATCCACTTATCAATCTACTTCCGGTGCGGGAGCAAAAGGCATGAACGAACTGCTGAATCAGACACGTGCCTGGGCAAATGGGGAATCTCTGGATGTTTCAGCATTCCCGGCGCAAATTGCCTTTAATCTGTTTCCTCATGTTGATATATTCCTGGATAACGGTTATACCAAGGAAGAGATGAAAATGGTTAATGAAACAAAAAAGATAATGAATGCCCCGGAGATGGCCATTACCGCAACTTGCGTGAGGGTGCCGGTGCTGCGGGCACATTCTGAAGCAGTTTGGATTGAAACAGAAGAAAAGGTTACTCCGGAGGAGGCACGGGATATTTTTAATAAGGCTCCGGGAATAATTGTAAGAGATGAACCTGAAAACGGCGGCTACCCGATGCCATGGGATGTAGATGCAACATTTGAGACTTATGTGGGGCGCATCCGTGAAGACTTTTCTCATCCAAAGGGGCTTGCTTTCTGGGTTGTTGCGGATCAACTTAACAAAGGCGCCGCGCTTAACTCTATACAGATTGCCGAAATTCTGGAAGCAGGCTAGTTAAACGGGCTTGAGGAATTTTAATATTTCAACCGTTTAACGCGGTAGATATTAAACCAAGACAAGAGTTAAAAATTATGCGATCTTTCTTTTCCTCAAAATACCTGCTTTTAATCGTCACATTTTGTTTATCCGCGTCATTTGTTTCAGCACAAAGCAGTGATCCAGCGATTGCCACACTTCTCCAGGTGGAAGGCACAGTGGAAGCTGTAACAGCAAAGTCTCCAAAAGGACGAAGCGGCAGCAACGGCATGCTGCTGTTTGCCGGAGATAAGATCAGCACATCCGGAAAATCCAAAGCCACTATTGAATACAGAGACGGCTCAAGAGTCCGGTTGTTTCAAAATTCAGAAATAGTATTAAATCTTTCTGAAGAGCAATCCACCAGCAAACGTACTTTCAAATTTCAGCTTTCCCTCAATAACGGATCAATGCGGGGACGATTCCTTAAAGGACTTCAACGCACCAAAATCCGTACTCCTACCGCGCTTATCGGAATCAAAGGAACTTCCGTAAGAATTACAGAAAGTAAAAACAAAGCTACTGTCTCCTTAACTGAAGGACAGGTAGAAGTGAGCAATCTTTCTTCAAAAACATTGCTGAATCCTGGACAATGGCTGCCGGAAATCAGACGTACAGATGATCTGACAAAAAAAGTAGCATCCTTACCAAACATATTACATCTCAAAACAGCTGAATATCAACTGGACTTCCGAGACGGAAATGCTAAACAGTTGAAATTCAGTGTTCAACTTCAGCACAGTATCAGCAGCAAATCTGTTGAACGCAGCGGACTGGTGGTGTTTGAAAGTGACTACTACAGCATTCGTCTGCCAAAAAGGTTTCTGCTGGATAAAAAAGGATTTGCTCGTGTAATGGTTGGAATTGATCCTCCAAGAGTCTCAGATGCAGGTTTTAAGGGACTGATCACCATTCGTGCTTTCATGGATCAGGAAGGCTTTGATGATGTGGCTGAAGGCAGTTTGGTATTGAAGATTGTCAACTCTGGCAAAAAGAGAACTCTGCTGTTGGACGCGGAGGAAGGTGTGATAGAAAAAAAAGACTGACAAGACTCACTTCAGTTTAAACCATACAAGATAGTAAGATCTTCCGGATTTTCTTAGTCTGATTAGAACTTTTATCCGGATTAATCTTTTATCTTGATCTGGTAATCATGACAGCAGTGGTACCGACAATTAAGATACCTCCCAACAGGGTTTGGATTGAAGGAACTTCTCCAAGCAGGAAGAACGCGAACGCAACCGCGCAGACCGGCTCCCCTCCCGCAATCACCATACTGGCCATTTGAGCACGTAAGCTTTTCAGGCCGTTGATCAGCAAAGCATGTCCACCGACCGTGCAAACTACACCAAGAACGAATAATAAACCCCAGTCTGTACTGCTCAGAATCCATGATTCAGAAATTGACCACGGCAGAAGCACCATTGCGGCAAATCCATTCTGCCAGCATGTGAGCAGCAGAGGAGAATGGTGTCTGACATGACCTCGATTCAACAAGGTGAGCAGGGCAAATCCCAGTCCTCCGCCCAGTCCCCAAAGCACACCTTGTATAACTGAACCGGAAAGCATGCTGCCGGAATCCTCTGATGGAGAGGTGGCCATCAAGGCCAGGCCGCAAATCACAATCAATACAGCAAATACATTCCTTTTACTTAGTTTTTCACGAAAAAATATCGGCTCCAGAAAAGTTGTAAACAAAGGGTAGCTTGCAAAAGTAAGTAACCCAATTGCGACAGTGGAAACCTGAATTGATTTAAAGAAGGCAATCCAGTGAACTCCCAGTATAATTCCGCTCAGCATAAGTCTGAACCATTCCAGATAATTATTGAAAATGATCTTCCTGCGCAGAATCAGCAGAACAAGCAATAATGCACCAAAGGCAAAAACTGTCCTGCCCTGTACAATCAGTAATGGAGAGTGTGAGAGGAATTTCCCAAAAAGTCCTGTCAGACTGACAAAAGGAAGGGCCACTAAAACGCTGATTACTCCGTGCCGATACGTAGCTGCAGTGCCATTGATATCGGACATCGTCAGTAGTTTATGCAGCTTGTCTGGTACGTAAATGTACCCGCAAGATCGTTATTGCCGCGGGAGTCATTCCGGTAATTCTGCTGGCTTGTCCTAATGTGTCCGGCTTTGATTTTTCTAAAATTTCAACTACTTCGCGGGAAAGTCCCGGTATTCCGGACAATTCCAGGTTTTCCGGAAGGGAAATACGGTCGAGTTGATTAATGTACTTTAATTCCTGATCCTGGCGGGTAAGATATCCAGCGTATTTGATATTGATTTCCACCTGTTCGCGTACTACAGCAGAATAGATGTTCCAGTTAATTTTACCGCTGATGGAATCACAGTTTTGCAGCTTTTCAATATTCAATTGTGGACGTTTAAGCAAATCAGAAACATTAACTGCTGTTTTGAGCGGAGATTCACCAAGCAGTTTCAATTCTGATTGAACCGATTCTTTTGGCGAAACCTTTTCTGTTTTTACCTTGCCTGTCAGGTTGATTATTTCCCGCTGTTTTTGTTTAAATTGAAGATAATTATTTTTTGGGAGTGTTCCCAGCTCCCAGCCTTTTTGACTTAAACGAGTGTCGGCATTATCTTCCCGTAAATGCAGTCTGTACTCAGCTCGTGAGGTGAACATCCTGTAAGGCTCAGCAACTCCTCGTGTGATCAGATCATCTATCATCACTCCAATATATGCTTCATTACGCTGCAGGATAAAAGGCTGTTTTTTTCGCACTTTCAAAACAGCATTGATACCGGCCATTAAGCCTTGTGCGGCTGCTTCCTCATAACCGGTAGTACCATTGATTTGACCTGCAAGATAAAGATTATTCACGTTATTTAATTCAAGTGTTGCTTTGAGCTGTGTTGGATGCACCATATCGTATTCGATCGCGTATCCCGGCTGTAGTATTTCAACTTCTTCCAGACCTTCAATGCTGCGCAGAAAATCTTGCTGGACATCAACAGGCAAACTGGTGGACAATCCATTTGGATAAATCATTATGCTTTCCTCTGCATATCCCATTGGTTCCATGAAAACCTGGTGCCTATTTTTGTCGGCGAATTTTACTATTTTATCTTCAATTGATGGACAGTAGCGCGGTCCGATTCCTGAAATTTGTCCGCCGTACAGCGCTGATCTGCCAAGATTATTGTTTATTATCCGGTGTGTGTTCTCATTGGTGTATGCAATGTGACAGACAACCTGCGGCAGTAATATTTCTGAATCCCAGAATGAAAATTTCTTAGGCTGTTCATCTCCAGGCTGTATGCCCAGTTTACTCCAGTCAATGCTTCGTTTGTCCAGACGTGCAGGCGTGCCGGTTTTCATCCTTCCCAGTTGCAAAGACTGATTTCCCAGTGACAACGAAAGTTTTTTCACAGACGGCTCTGACACTCTTCCTGCTTCCACTCGTTCTTCTCCACGATGAATAAGTCCATTCAGAAAAGTACCGGTTGTAATAATCACTGTGTTTGCAAAATGTTCTTCATTATCAGTGCGCAGTCCAATTACCTGATCCCCCCGAATCAATAATTCCTGGGCAGTACCTTCAACTATCGTAAGTCCGGCCTGCTTTTCCAGTTTCTGCCGCATCACCTTTTTGTAGGCAAGATAATCCGACTGACAACGTGAACCTCGGGTTGCGGCACCTCTGGAGGCATTTAGTACACGAAACTGAATGCCTGTGGCATCGGCGACCTTCCCCATTTCTCCACCCAGTGCGTCTATTTCTTTGACCAGATGGCCTTTCCCGATTCCTCCGATTGCGGGATTGCATGACATTTGGGCAATGGTTGCTTTTGAAAGAGTAAGCAGCAATGTATCCGCCCCCATCCTGGCTGCAGCCAATGCGGCTTCACATCCGGCATGTCCGCCGCCAACTACCAGGACATCATAATTTGTTGAATTAATTTTCATCAGACATTAAATGATGAACTACTTCATCATGTTTGTATTAGTCGAAATTGTCATTTGTGGGAAATTATATGAACCTTGAAGTATATCAGACTAAGGCTGAAACTTTCAAAATGTTAAAAACTATGCAGGAACCTGGTTCAATGTTTGTTTAATTTTGGAATAAATTTCTTCGGGATCGCGGGTTCCGTCAATGGCGGTAAGTATTCCTTTTTCTTCATAGAATCTGACGAGAGGTTCAGTTTGTTCATGGTAGGTGTTCAGTCTGGATTGCACAATTTCTTCATTGTCATCTTCACGCTGCACCAGCTGTTCTCCAGTAATGTCATCTTTTCCTTCAATTAAGGGGGGATTGAACTCAATGTTATAGCTCCTGCCGCTTGCCAGGTGAAAACGCCTGCCCGCGATTCTACGTAACACCAAATCATCAGGCACACATAAGCGTATTACAACATCTATTTTCTGATGATGTTCTGAGAGTATTTGATCCAGTTTATCAGCCTGTGCAAGTGTTCGGGGAAAACCATCAAGCATGTATCCGCCTGCACATTCAGCATTAAAAATTCTATCCCTGACAATGCCAATTACTATATCATCAGACACCAGATTGCCTTTGTCGATTGCAGACTTGGCGTGTTTCCCAATTTTTGAACCTGAGTTAATGGCAGCCCGCAGCATGTCGCCGGTTGAAAGTTGAACAAAGCCAAATTCATTTATTAATTTTTGAGCCTGAGTCCCTTTTCCGCAACCGGGAGGACCAAGAAAAATAATATGTATCGGCTTCTTCATTCTTTCAATAAATTCCAATAAAAAGTAACTGAAATAAAATTCTTAGTGAATTAATGGGTACTTAAGTTTAACTGTTTCAATGTTATCTTGTTTAGCACAAATAACAATTAAAATTCTTTTTTTTTAATACTTCAGTGTGTTTCAAAAACACAATTTATCATCACCTCTGGTACAGACGATTCGTTAGGAAGTAGAAGCAAGGTGCTTACAACCCGGGCAATATCCTGAGGACGGGACATATCTCCCTGCTCAATGTTAGGTGCGTTCCTGACCGTCATATCAGACTTTACGTATCCGGGGCAAATTGCTGTTACCCTGATTCCATCATTCCAGCCCTGCAAACGGGCTGTGTGTGAAACTGCCAGTGCGGCATATTTGCTCATCGAATATCCAACCCAATTCCCTTTTACTCTTTTTCCGGACATTGAAATAATGTCAATGATACGTCCGGAACCTGATTTACGTAAATATGGAAATGCAAGACGAGTTAAGCGCAGGGGCGCCTTGGCATTTACTTCCCACATTTCGTCCAGCAAATCTTCCGCGTCATCTTCCAGTCCAACTGTGTGCAAAATTCCTGCGTTGTTTACCAGCACATCGATACGCCCATAATATTCAATGGTTGCCTCGATCCATGTTTCAGCGTTGTCTTTACGCTTTGCATCATAGGCATGACAGAGCAGCTGTTTTTCCGGAATCGATGAAAGTGAGTCCGGAAGTTCACATGGATTGCGTATACCCAGACTTAAACGATATCCATCTTCTGATAGTTTTTCCGCAATGACTCTGCCTATTCCACGGTTTGCACCGGAAATCATCACAACTTTTTTTAAAGAATTTTCCATTTTGCATAGATTTAACGATAATGTTTGAGTATCAGTTGAAAAGAATCAGGAGAGTCTCCAAATTCAGATTCTTTTTGAATTAACATTTCAGTTTTTTTTCCTGTAGCCATTACAAAACTTCCAGAAAGAAGCCAGTCTTCGGACATGTTCCACTCAAGTCCGGAGGTTGTTAATGTCGAACGGTCGTTCAGATTTATGAATGCGGAACTGCTCAAAGACCAAAGTGGTGAAATCTGGTAGTTCAAGGAAGGCAGCAGATAATCCCTACCAAGCAGAGTAACCGGAAATACTTTATATATGCTAGATGAAGCGTTGCTAAGAAATCTTTTTGGATTAGCCGTGCCCATTGGATTTTGATGGATTTCGAGCATTGTGAACAGTTTTTCATTCCAGTTTAAGTTGAAGCCAATTGTCCATGGTGTCCAGTATTTACTGCCTTCATCTCCAGACTCTTCCGCAGAGTCCCGCTGCAATACCATTGCACCATCAAACACAAGGCCCACTTTGTCCATTTCTGTTTGCAAAGTCAGGCCCAACATTTGATTATTTTGAAAAACAGCCATCATCGGCGTCAAATCCGTTTTTCCTTCAAGAAAATGTGTGCGCAAATAAGCGCCGCTGTTTTCGGGCAATAATTGTTTTCCTGCTACAATACCGCCTTCAATTTCAGTTGTCTCCCCAAAAGCTCCAATAATGCGTACTGCATCCACACCAGCTCTGAATTCCTGGTCCAATGCTTTGAAAGAAACCGGCGCAAAAACGTCGGTGGGGCTGATTAAAGCACCTCCAAAAGAGACCGCTTGTCTGCCTAGCAAATATTCCAGGTTTCCTGACTGTAAACGGACAAATGCCCGATCCAGATTTTGTTCCACTTGCCATTGTTTTGAAGTACTGGAAGAATCCGGGGTACCAGGTAGTGTCCGGTTAAGATCAGTAATTCTGTAAATTCTGGTTTTTGTGTTTTTGATTGAGATTGTGGTGATATCGGAAGCAGAATCTATCAGAGACGGAAATAACTCATACTCAATTTCGATTGAGCAATTCTCTGTCAGTTCAGAGTAGGATTGCGCGCGTATGCGGTTAAATAAATAATTTGTAGTAGATTCAGTTTTTTTTTGAGTTGCAATTAAGCTTTTAGTACTGAATGAAATCTCCGCGGAAGTCTGTGGTGTGAAAATGAAGCACAATAAAAGTGATTTTAATACTATACGGAAGGAAAAAATTTTTCTCCGGAAATAGCAGAAGTAAAAGATTGTCATTCCCGCGAAAGCAATCCGGAAACTCGTAAATGTCTGGAATGTTTGATTTGTAATCAAGTTTGGGGAATGTCCTCGAATTGATCTGGATGTGGAAAATGCTATCAAGTATGGTATTTTAATTCCTTGATTCATCAGAAACAATCTTGCCGTCTGAAAGAGTAACTAATCTTTTGGCACGTTCCATAATGTGAGGATCATGTGTGGAAAATATAAAGGTCATGTTTAATTCATGATTGAATTGCTTCATCATGTCAAGCAGCTGTCCACCTGTTTCGGAATCAAGATTTGCGGTCGGTTCATCTGCAAGAATGATGTCCGGATGTGATACCATCGCCCGAGCAATTGCCACGCGCTGCTGCTGACCTCCGGAAAGCTCTGCAGGGAATCTGTTTTCTTTGCCTTCTAAACCGACTTTTACAAGGAAATTCCGGACACGCTCTTTGCGCTCCGCTGCCGCCACTTTTTGCAGCAACATCACATATTCAATATTTTCCAGCACTGTCAGTACAGGAATCAGGTTATATGCCTGAAAAACCAGTCCAATATGCTCACGGCGAAACCGGGACAGTTGACTGCCGTTCATTTGCCTGAGTGAATTCCCAGAAACCTGAACGTCACCTGAACTTAAAGTATCCAGTCCGCAGAGTATATTGAGCAATGTTGTTTTTCCTGAACCGGAAGGGCCAACTATTGCAGCAAAGTCACCACGTTTTATTTCAAGATCAACATTTTTGAGTGCATGGATTTCGGTTTCACCCTCTCCAAAAGTCCGAGTTAGATTTTTTGCGGCAATTACAGTTTCTGTCATGTGGTAAGTGCTTGTTATAGTTTACGTTTCCTAAGGGCTTCTATCGGCAGCATATTCCAGAGTTTGAAGGCAGGATAAACTGATGCAATTATGGTAAATCCAATACTTAAAAAAGGATAGAGTGCCAGCCTGCTCCATTCAAGTTCAGGATAAATTTTCTCCTGAATTGTGATTCCTGAAATTTCTATGCCGATGTAGTCAATTCCGTAATGCGCGAACAAAGCAGTGCCGGCAACAGAAAGTGCCAGTCCCACAACCACACTGAATAATCCCAGGCAAATTGCTTCATATACAATTAACCGTGCTGTCTGCCAGGGTGTTGTACCGATTGACTTGATTACACCAAACTCAAACAACCTTTCGTAAAGCCCCATCAGCAAAGTATTTGTGATTCCAAGTGAAATAATCAGAAACAGTATTATTCCCAGAATAGCCATGGAAATATCAGTCATTTGCGTCATCATGTAAAGTGAGGGCATCAGCTCAGTCCAAAGCATGACTTCGTTTCCGGATGACTGATACTGCCCGCTTAGCGGAAGAACGGGTACTCCGTCATGTGTCAATTGTGAAAAACGCATTGCGATCTGATGTACCTTGCCTTCAAGCTTAAGAATTTGTTGCAGTGTTTGGCGGGGAACCAACACCATCGACGAATCCATCTGACCTTCACCGGTTTTGAAGATTCCGCTCAAGCGAAAAAGCTCCTGTACCATTTCACCTGATTCAGTTTCAACTGCAGTAAGCACAAGACGGTCTCCGAGACGCAGCTCCAGCTTTTCTGATAATTTCCAGCCAAGAATCAAATTCTGTCCGGATACAAAATTTAGATAATCCCCGTCGACTATTGCCTCATCAAATTTGGAAAGAAACTGTTCCTGCTGTGGATCAACACCCAGCGACAAAACAGGTTCGACGCCTCCTGAAGAGGAAAGCATAGCATGAGTAATCACACGCAGACTGCGTGCTGCAAGGTGCGGATGTGAGTCCAGATTAGCAAGGGCCTGATCCAAATCATTTAAAGTGAGTTTCACATCCTGTTCATCCCTAAAACCTTTGGCGTGCATCTGGGCGTGTCCCAGCATTGAGTTCGTGGCATTTTTCACCATGTTTGTGTTCATGCCTACAAACATGGTATCAGTGAAGACCATTGCCAACAGGCCTATTGCTATCACCAGCGAAGTCAGTGCTGTGCGTGTCCGGTTTCTCCACAGATTTCGCCAGGCAAGTTTCCAGAGCATGCTAATTATCCCTCATTGCCTCAACAGGAACGGCCATTGCGGATTTTATTGCAGGAAAAAACGCAACCAGCACAGCTACTCCAATCACGAAAACCGCCGGAACAAATAAAACAAACAAAGATACCTCACTGATAATATCACTAAATATAACACCTCCATATTCCATCGGCGGTTCGATCGCAATTCCATTTTCAGCAAAATACAGGTTGAGTCCGGATGAAAAGAAAAGTCCGGTGAAAACACTGAGGCCGCTTAACAAAGCCATTTCAGCAATCATTGAGCGAAAAATGAAAATCGGAGACGTGCCCAGAGCCAGAAGGAGACCAAATTCATGTCGGCGCTCATAGGCATTCATCAAAACAGTGATTAAAACAACTAAACCCACTATCAGCATGATCACTGCCTGGGTGATCCAGTTTCCCTGTTGATCTGCAGTCATGGCTTTATAAAACTGCTCTTCCACAACCTGCCAGGGCTGCACATCCAGATGATCATAGTTCAGTCTGTTTTGAAGTAATTCAGCTTGTGCACGTGCAGCTTTATAATTTGCCAGACGAATCGAGACTTCATGAATGCGATTCCCCAGTGACAAGAATTCCTGTGCGTCTGCCAAAGTCATGTATATTTTACTAGCATCCGAATCTTCAGAATCTTTTCCTGCAATACCGACAATTGTGAACAAATCATTTGCAATCGAACCGTCCGCCCCCTGTCCGATAAAAATCACTTCATCGCCTGTATTTACCTGCAGAATTTTTTGCAGATGTGTCCCCATTATAATTGGATTAACCACTTTATCCGCGTCACTCAGATAAACCCCGTCGCTTACTTTTTCTCGCATGGTGGTCACCTGTTCTTCCTTTTCAGGATCAATTGCAATAAGACGAGCGATTGTTGATTTGTTTTCTTTGAAGACCAGTGCTGCAGAAAACACACGGGGTGTCCATGCCACAATTCCACTGTGTTTTTCAAGCATATTTTCTGATTCAGCAGTAAGCTCAAAATTGCGAAAAAGCGAGGGGCTCTCCAGATAACCCTGCCTGTGAATCTGGACATGACCTGATTGTGTGTCGGTCAGCATGCGTATTAAGTTCCCGTAGCTGCCGTCACTGAACCCCAGCGAAATAGAAAAAAGTATGTAGCATCCCATCATGCTAAGCCCGCAAAGCACAGACCTGCTTTTATGCCGCAGTATATTCCGGAAGGCAATTCTCAGTGTCAGCATGTTAGTGAAATCAAAATAACAATAGTTATTTGCGTCGTAATTGACTGAATGAAAAGAAATTTTTTGAATATGTTGGATTAAAATGGATTGATTTGTATCGAATCTGGGTTTTGCTTTTTTTGCTGAGTGTACTCATTTCCATCACTGTAGGGATCATTTTACCTCCCATCTGCTGAAATTCCCTGAATTCCAGCACACGTTTTTTTTCTCCCCGCTCGTTATAATATACTTGTTTGAGAGGCATATAATCATGGCGTCGAATACTGAGTGAAATTTTCCCCCAGACTGTAACCGCGTGTTTTTTGGGTGTAAGTACGATGAAATATAATTCATCCTCCGCTGTGGGATGTGTTTGCAGTTTGGAGTCAAAATCGTCTGAAAGCGTGTTTTCCTTGACTAAATCATCGTTAGTGAAATCAGAACCCATCCAGGAACTCATCATCATCGAAGGTGGGACTTTGAGAACCTTGTTAATTTTCGGAAAGTAATTCCACATCTGGTTACCAAGCTTAAGGGTTTTGATGCCTTTGTCTTTACGTGGGGAGAGGATCCTGATCAGTGTGTCTTCCATTCCACGCGACCATACTTCCATTTCAGTTGTACGTTCCCAGTTTCCTGTAATAATTTTCATTTCCATGATGGCATGACTTGAATCACTGCGGTAAAGCCGATCTGCCTTATTCAGCAGTTCCTCAACTGATATTTTGGCTAAGGTAAAATTTGAAAAGCAAATTACTAAGAAAGCTAAACAGATGATCTGTTTCATGATGTTCATTCAGGGAATGATTGCATAAGTTTAATCAAGGAATTTGTAGTGTAAGGATATATGATCAAGTCAGCAAAGGTGAGCATTATTAGATGTTGCTGCTAACTTCAGTTACTTAGAGCCTCTTCAATTTCCTGCAGGACCTCCGGATTATTTTCAGTTTTTTTTGCCTCTTCCAATTCAGTTCTGGCCCACACATCATCTATACGTCCCAGGGCCCATGCCGAATGACTGCGTACCAGCGGTTCTGTATCATGAAGCCCAAGGCTTAATGCTGGAATAGCGTCCTTATGTCCCCAGTTTCCCAGGGCAACAGCTACGTTACGTAGCAGCCCCTGACGTTTTGTCCGTTTTACAGGACTTCCCCGGAATCTTTGGCTGAATGCTGTTTGATTCAGTTTCATCAACTCAGTCAATTCCGGAGCATCATTTTCCGGTCGAGGCTTCAGTCCCGGCTCAGAAGATTCCGGAGCATCCTTATTCCATGGACAGACATCCTGACAGATGTCACAGCCAAAGATCAGGTTGTCCATTTTCGGACGCAGTTCAACAGGAATTGCTCCATTGTGTTCAATTGTCAGATAGGAAATACAAAGCCGGGCGTCAAGCGTACGGTCAGCTATTATGGCCTCAGTAGGACAGGCTTCAATACAGCTGGTACAGCTTCCGCAGTCAACACGTGTGAATGGAGTGTCTGCTTGCAATTGCACGTCAACCAGCAGTTCAGACAGAAAAAACCATGAACCTTTTTCCACATTGATCAAATTGGAATGTTTGCCAAACCAGCCAATTCCGGCACGCTGCGCAATTTCTCGTTCCAGAACCGGCCCGGAATCAACAAAGCTTCGAGTGTGTTTTCCTGCAGATAATTCATTGCAGAGATAGTTTTCCAGAGCTCTCAGTTTGTAACGGATTATATCGTGATAATCATCACCCCAGGCATAACGGCTGATGTTTCCTCTGGAAGGGTCTCGATTGTTTGCGGGAGGCTCGCCGGTATTGTAGTTAAAACCCAGCGCGACCAGTGACATTGTTTCAGGAAGCAAGTTGCGCGGGTCTTCCTTTAGCTCTGAGTGGCGCTCAAGATAATCCATTGTGCCGGCATAACCTTTATGCAGCCATGCTTTATAAATGTCAATGGTTTCACTGCGTGAAGCCGAAATTACGCCAAACAGATCAAATCCGATTTCAGTGGATTTTTCACGTAGAAGTTGTGTGAGAGTGGAAGGACTCATTCCATTTATCAATCCACCAGGTTCTCCGGATCAATAACCAGGTTACGCTCCAGCTCAGCCATTCCCAGACTTACATCCAGGTCAACGCCTTGTTGTCGGCAGCTCATGCCAAGTGCATAGAGAACCTTGAAAAGATTCTGTGATCGGCACTGTTCACCCATTTGACCGATGCGCATGATATCCAGACCAAAAGCTCCGGAGATTTCCACATGAAATCGTGTGGACATGGTTTTCCTGATTTTGGCGTTGTCAGTGTCTAAAGGTGTTTGGATTGCCACTACCGAGTTGAGACGATCTCTGATAGGCACAAACAGCTGCAGCCCCATCGTTTCTATTCCAGCCTGCAAAGCAATAGAACTGGTTCTGTGACGTTCAAAACGTACAGGCAGAGTTTCTTCACAAATTTGTCTCAGTGCTTCATGGATGGCCAGAATTCCTGGCACCGGAGCAGTGTAGTGATATTGTTGTGAACCCCAGAATGTCTGCGCCCGCAAAGCATCCAGACACCAGTGCGGTTGGCGTGCTTTTCTGGATTTTATCGTGTTCCAGGCTTCTTCTGAAAAAGCAATCAGAGAAACTCCGGGAATGGATGACAGCCCTTTCTGCCCTCCGGCAATGGTCACATCAATTCCCCATTCATCCATCTGCAGAGGCATGGTAGTCAATGTGCAGACTGCGTCCACAACCACAAGAGCGCCATGATCTTTTGCCAGCTGAGCGACTTCCGGGAGGCATTTCATTTCTACCCCGCGGGACGTTTCACCCTGTGCCAAAGTGAGTACGTCAAAACGTTTTTTTGAAAACGCTTTCCGGACTTGTTCCAGTTGTACCGGCTGAATTCCGAATGATTTCAGCAAGGTCACATCAGCACCCACACCCTTGGCCATTTCAGCCATGCGACCGCTGAACGTTCCCATTGACAATGCTAAAACGCTGCGTCCCGGCCAGAGAATGTTGGTGATTGCCATTTCCATTGCCGCGGATGCTGGGCCTGAGACTCCTATTATTTTATCGGAAACAGTTTGAAAAGCATAGCGTCCCATCTTCTTGACATTGCTTACAACCGCGTCCATGGTTTCACCTAGATGATTGATCACCACTCCGTTTGCCCTGGACACTGCGTTCGAAATGGGTACAGGTCCGGCGCCCATCAGGAGCAGGGGTTCTGAAGGAAGGATGCTGTCCAAATGCTGTGTTTCCGGTGGAGAATAGGGCATCTTAGATTTTGAGCTGCAGTGGTAAGTAAATAATCAAATTTATGAAAAAATATTTAATTATTTTTTAAAAATTGTAACTCAGCATAGAAGAGTCATACTGTCTCTATATTGAGAACATAAAACAATTATGATTCGTTAAAATGCTTATGCAAAAGCTGTCCCTCTAGTAAGAACAGAACTGTATGAATACACAATTTAATTATTACAAAATGAATGTTTATACCTTTTGACTTTAGGCAATGTCAGGTGTTTTACTGAATTACTGCGAATTAAAGGAAGTGGGGAGTTTCTGGCTGTATTTTACACTTCTCTTTCACCCAAATCCCCATAGCGCTGATTATCCACGAAAAAGCTCTGCTCCATTAAGTAGTGCAGCATTTCTATCCAGCTTTCTGCCATGGACACATGCAAGAGGACGTGTTTATTGAGCTTTTACCTGATCATGGTAGATTATTATCGGCAACCAGTTTGATTGGGTTAAGAGCAAACGTTCTAAGTATTCTGGTCTGGAAGTAAATCCCAATTCTGTGCTTTAACAATTTCCTTACATCTTCCATCGAATCAGCCTGCAATTCCAAAAGCAGTACTGCCACATTTGATTTCTGCAATATCCATTAAAAGATACTCTGTAAGAAATTCTCATTATGTTCCACTAAACAATGTATGACTGTTTTTTTCAGTTGACTATTTTTTAATGTAATATTGCTGAGTCATATAATGTTACATTTTCAGAAATTGTTGAGATAAACAATAATTCAGCATTAGATTTGAAAAACCGGTTTAACTGCAGCAATTGTCCACGTTATTTGTAAGGTAACGCCATGAAGAAACTGATCTTATGTTTTGTATTTTTACTTTTGTCAGCCAGCGGGTATGGACTGACAAAATATGGAAGTGTCACAGTAAATAAAGGAGATTTAACCATTTTGAGAGATGGTAAACGGTTATCATTCTCTGCAGGAGAGAAGTCGATCAAGGTGATGAAAAAAGATGTTTTAAGAGCTGGAAAAAATTCTCTGATAACACTGAATACTGTACAGCAAACCAGTGTCGAGCTTGGCAGTCATGCTATTTTTCAGGTTCGCCCTTTTAAAATTGGAAATAAAACAGGCTACTTGAGAATGCTCTTTGGCAAAGCCCGATTCCAAACCACAGGTTTTACCAAAGAAAATAGTAGAAGATTTCGTCTAAGAACTGCAACTGCAGTGATTGGAGTAAAAGGAACAGAGTGGATCCAGCAAACAAACTCAAATGGTGTTACAGACACAGAAGTTCTTGAAGGAATCGTTGGCATAAGTACTGAGACAGGTCTTGAGATCGATGTGAACATTGGTCGTCGTGCGGTTGCACTTTCCAACAGGAAAATCTCAAAGCCGATTAAAGTCAAAAAAGTCTCTATCCCGCCTGACAGTGATGATGCAATAAAAGCAGAACAGCAAGAGAAAGATGAAGCGGTAAGCAAAAGACTTGAGGCCGTTTCTCCTACTTCCTCTGAATCTGTAAAAATTGATTCCCAGGATTCTTATGTAGAACAAGAAGTTTTGAGTATTGAGGACTTTAAGGAGGCAGAAAGAGAAACTGTAAGTATAAATGAGGACATTGCAGAACAAGACGAAAAAGATCAGAGTAAAGAAGAAAAAAAGGGAGAATCAGAGGAAAAAGAGACAACTGAAAAAGATGAAATCTTTGAGGAAGATATTAAGGAGTCTGAAGGAGGTGCGGATCTCTTGAAGCTGGAAGCTGATTTTGACCTCTCAGAAGTGGAAACAGAAATTAATACAGAAGAAATAATTGATGACATTATTAACAATGTTGAGCAGGAAGTTGAAGAAACAATCGAAGATGCAGTTGTAGAGGGGGGTGTGAAACAAATCAGATTGTCTGTTGATTTTGAAAAGTAATTTGACAAATTATCTTAAAGAACACTCTTGGTAATAAATATTCCTTTTTAAAAACAATATGTATGCAGGTTTTAAAAATAAAGGACTATTCCAGAAATATTTGTTATTTGCTTTGTTGCTTATACTAATGCCTCCATTAATTAGTGCAGAAGAAGATATGTCTGCTCCGCAGATTTTAACCACCGATCTGATTCGCAAACAAAAGATCAGTAAACCGGAAAAAATTATCAGTTTTGTTGTTGTGGATGAAAGCAGCATTTCTGAAATTTTGATAAATGGAGTTCCACAAATATTTGAAAGGGCTGATACAGTAGTGATCAACAAGAAGTTCATTTTTGAACCAGGAAAAACCATTGTTGAGGTTATTGCTGTTGATGTTTCAGGTAATTCTCGTAAGAAAACGTTTTTGGTTGGACTTGGAGAAGAAGTAGATATAGATGAGGAAACAAAGAAAGATGCAAATGCAAGAAAATTTTTCCTAAAAACTTCTTTTGCATTGAGTTACGAATTAGACAGTAATCCAACCAATGATTTTAGCACTCCTGTACCGGTAAAAGGTATGGATATTAAAGGGGTGGTTGATGACAGTGAACAGGCCGACTATCGTTCTGTGGCTAACCTGACACTAGTTCTTGGAACGGGAATGGTTAATGGTTTTGTCGGTGGGGTCAAAAACACTTATTTCAATCAAAAAAATAAATCCATAAACTCTCAAGCAGCTTTTCTTGGAGTCGGCTTGCGTCTGAAGTATCTTGAGGATGATTTTTTTGTCCTGAATTACCTCTTAACGGATGTAAACGTCGGAGGGAATGATTTTTCTCAGTCTCATTCACTTACTCCGGGAATGCTTTTTAACTCAAAAGATGAAGAAGGATTATATAAGCACCTATGGACAATGAATTATACATCAGCAGATTTTTCTGATTCGGCGAAAACAGATTCTCCATCATATACATTCAAATGGGAATATCACAGCTTGGATACAGAGCTATTGGATGACTACCGTTTCCTATTTGCTTACGGCAAGAGCAGCAGTGGAACAAAAGATTCAGAATTAACTTTTACAGGATTTGATTTTGACTGGTACAACAGCTGGGAGTCCGGTTTAAAATGGGATTTGGGATTTGGTCTTCAATACAGGAAATATGCAACAGCAGAACCTTTGACCGACAAATTCCTTGGTGGCACTCGTGTTGATGTTCCATTGAGGTTTTCCAACGCTTTTGGCTGGCAGTTTGATCAGGATTGGAAGCTATTACTTAACTACAGATATTCACTGAATATTTCAAATAAATCAATTTATGTCAGATCAATCACCGGCTTAACACTCAAGGGAGCATTTTAATAAAAGGGGCAATATGAAATCCAAAAATCCTGTTTATCTGAATAAGCTTGGAAACGGCGTCATTCCCCTCTTTTTACTGCTGCTGGTCGGCTGCAGCGAATGGAATGATAATCCAGCTGATAGCGGGAAATTGTTCCTTGATCTGAGTTCTATACAACGCAAACTCGGCATATTGATGCCGGAAAAAAGACTAAATGAAAAAAATGTCATAGTACCTGAGGATACTGCTTCAACTACCGAAGTTAAAGCTTTGGTAGTCGGTGCTTTAGTGGTAACCAGCCGAAATACTCCATATACCAGAGATATTGCTTTGTCGGGTGCAGTTGAAGAAAGTATGAAAACTGATCTACAAAACTCAGTAGACTTTTTTAAGATTGTGAGACTGCCAACTGCTGACAAAACTATCATGCTTAAACTTCCCCCTTCAACGGCAGAAAATTGGCAGCCGATTGTGGTTGGTTTGAGAACAGTGCCTGAACTACTTGAAAATTTAGCTGATAATAATCACGAGGACAGCGACATTTACTATGGATTTTCCAGCAAATTTTACAAAACTGATAATATTAATAATAATGAAATAATTAAGCTAACCCTATTCCGCAACTGTCTTGGTGATGCTCCTCCAAAAGGATGTGCGTCTTTTGATTCAAGTATTGACAAAAATCCCATAGTCAAAGCTTCAGTAGAAATTATTGGTGTTACATATAATGGAGGTACAGTCTATTCATCATCATCATTCCCGATCTTAATACATCAGAGCACTGATGAAACTGTAGCCGTCACAAGTCTTTCGTCAATTCGCGATCAAATAAAACTGTTGGTTACCTCTGTTTCAGATCTTACAATTCAGACTACTCACAGCGGAAATCCTGCGGAATCAGCAGCTTGCCAAGCACTTTATACATCGTCATCGCTCACCGTAGAACAACTAAAAGCAGCTTGTGAAATTCAGGAGAATAAAATCAAATTCTGAATCAACCAGTCTGATACTTTTTCTTTCCTTTATAAGAATTATATTTTTTTCTGTACCATGTTGTTGACTTGGTAGGATCTTGTCTGTCAGGCAGTGAATGAAATAATTATTGAACTTCAATTGTGCTTATTAAATCTTTAGTATTCTCAATAGAAATCAGAACCGTTTGTTTAGGCTTTATTTAACCTGAATGTATAAGTGAGTTTGTAAATACCAATAAATACAACTGAAGGGGAATTATCACTTTTAGCAAATCAGATATAATTTGGAAATCTTTCAGTTTTAAACTTCCCTATCACCCAAATTACCGTAGCGGTGATAATCAACTGAAATACTTTGTTCACGTAAATAACGCAGCATTTCAATTCTGCCTTCTGTAAGGGGAGCATGTCGTGAAATATGCTTGCCGAGTTTTGCGGCGGCTTGGTGCATAATATCTGGAACGCGATCAGGGTGGGCATAGCGAAGACGGTCGATTTCGGCGAGTCGTGAGGAGAGCTGAAGATCATTTTCGATTTTGATTTTCACAGAGTTGCACAATCCTTTGCCAAGAGGGCCGGAAAGAAATTCGGTAACACCATTTTCCAATTCCGGAGGCAGACTAACTACCACCTGGCATTTGGCAATCCTTGCGGCGGCAATCCTGATCAGAGTTTCAAACAATCCATCATTTTGATGCATTCGCACACAGACTTTCCCGATGGGAAGATATCGGAATATGTTGTCCTGCCCACGCAAATGGAAAAAATCCTGCTCAACTGCAAACTCACGCTGATATTGATAAAGGCAGCTGTAAATTGCATCAATGGTTTTTTGCATCTCGTCTTGAATTTCAGGATGCTCATTGCTGGAAAGTTGAGACTGCCATTTTTTTGCAATTAAGTACAAAGGTGATTCTTCCTTTATAATCCCCTCGGTAGGCGACTTTCCTTCTTCGATTTTACAAAACTGTACCGCGTAATTCGGGCTCCCGGCTTTGATTCCGGATCCGATTGCGGAAAGCCCCATTCCTCCGAAAGCCTGACGAAGCACAATCGCGCCGGTAGTCACGCGGTTAATGTAAAGATTGCCCGCGTTAATTTTTTCAGACCAGATTTTTTGTTCACGCGGATCCAGACTTTCCAGTCCGGAGGTAAGGCCGTAATCGGTGTCATTGACAATTTCAATCGCGTCCTCAAGAGACTGTGCTTCCATCACTGAAAGCAGCGGACCGAAAAATTCAGTCTGGTGAGAAAAGCTGCCTCGACGCACACCCCATTTTACTGATGGATTCCATAGTTTGGGGTTGTGTTCATCACATTTTGGCGGCAATGCCCAGCTTTCTCCGGCCTCCAATGTTTCAAGTCCCTTGCAAAAATGTTCCAGCGGTTCCCGGATCAGTGGTCCAAGTTTATTGGCAAAATTCCAGACCGAGCCGATTTTCAGAGTTTGAATGGCGTCAAGCAGCTGTTTGCGAAAAGTAGCATCATGATAAACTTCTTTCTCCAAAACAAGCAGGGACGTGGCCGAACATTTTTGTCCGCTGTGACTGAAGGCCGAATGCAGTATGTGCTCTACGGCCTGATCACGGTCGGCCATGGCTGTGACAATGGTTGCGTTTTTTCCACCTGTTTCCGCCGACAATTCAACGTCAGGACGAGACTCGAGCAGTTTCAACGCTGTCTGTGTTCCTCCGGTGAAAATGATGGCGTCTACTTCAGGATGTCCGGATAATGCCATCACCGGTTCGCCGTCTTCACAGGTCACTAGCTGCAGCACTTCAGGTGGGATTCCGGCATCCCAGAAACATTGTGCTATCTCCGCTCCGAGTGGAAAAGCCAGCGGAGACGGTTTGAGTAACACTGTATTTCCTGAAGCCAAAGCCGCGGCCACACCTCCTGTCGGAATTGCAATCGGAAAATTCCACGGCGGAATTACAAGAACAACTCCCAAAGGTGAAAACATCAGCGATGTCTGGTCTTCAAGCAAACGCAGTGAATGAGGATAATATTCCACGAAATCAATTGCTTCTGAAATTTCAGGATCGCTTTCATAAAATGTTTTTCCGCAAACTGCTGCCGCAATTCCAATCAAATCACCCCGCTTTTTACGCAGATTGTTTGCGACTTTTCCCAACAGCTGATGCCGTTCGTGCAAAGTTGTCTGGCGCCAATTTGACGAATCATCCCTGGCAATTTTTACTGTTGTTCCCACGTCCGTTTTTGTAGCCAGTGCGACAGAATAAACCGCGGGCATATCAGGCTGTGAGGGATCGAAAAATTCCAGTTGTTTGCGTTTTGCTTTTAACTCAGTTTTGCCGATGAAGAGAGGAATTAATCTGGTTTTAGTATTGCCGGTGGGCTGCCATTTTAGGCGGATTTTTTCAGCCCATTTACGGTTTTCCGGAAGCACCCAATCAGTATCAACTTCATTCCGGAAGTTCGGATTTGTGAATGTCCCTACATTTTCTTCAAATGTTTCAGTGTTTCTATTTTGTTTACGACGCGGTACTGAAGATACCTGATCTTTGATTTGCCAGGAATCGAGAAATTGTTTTTCAAGGAATCTCCATTCTTCAGAACCAACACTGATGTCGAAGGAATGGCGTAAAAAGTTGTCCGGACTTGTGTTTTCGTCGAGACGCCGTACAAGATATGCGATGGAGCTGATAAACTGATCTTTAGATGTAACAGGAGTGTAAAGCAGTAAATTGGTTTTTTTGTTTTTTTCAGCCGGTGTTTCTGCTTGCAGGGTTCTACGCACATGATCAGCCATGCCTTCAAGCATCTCAAATACCAGTCCTTCAGTTATGCCACGATCTTCTGCCAGTAGATAGGTGTATGCAAGATCAAACAAGTTGTGTGAAGCCAGTCCAAAATGCACTGCCTCAATGTTTTCCGGCTGAAGCCCGAATTCGAGCATGCGCTTGAAATTGGCATCAGTTTCAACTTTTGAATTAAATACAGTCAGCGGCCAGCCATATACTTCTGCTTCAACTGCTTCCATCGCCAGATTGGCACCTTTGACAAGCCTCATCTTAATCGGGCTGCCGCCGTTTTGTACGCGCTTTTTTGCCCAGCTGACCAGTTCCTGCTGGCGTAAAAAGGAATCCGGAAGATATGCCTGTAAAACTATCCCTGCCTGCAAATTCCTGAATTCTGTTTGATCAAGGGTGCGCGTAAATGCCTCAATTGTCAGGTCGAGATCGTGATATGCTTCCATGTCCAGATTGACAAATTTCGCGTGCATTGTGCCCTCGCTGTGCTTGACAGGATTTTCCATGGCAATCCTGTAAAGTTCAGCAAGTCTCTCACAGATCAGATCAAGTTCGCTTTCAAAACCAAGCGGATGGAGCAGGGCCACGATGTTTGAAATTTTAATTGAAATGGTGTGAATGTCCGGATTTCTAAGTGAGTCACCATAATGCTTCAAACGGTTTTGTGCTTCAGCGTCACCCAATACTGCCTCTCCCAAATGATTGAGGTTGACCTGAATACCCTCTGACAGCCTTTTTTTCAAATGTACTTGCAGGAATTCGGGCTCTTCACGAAGAATGGTGCGGCGTGTGTCCTTGCGGATTCTGTGTAAAATTTGAGAATGAGCGAACTGCGGAATGTGTTTTCCGAAAAGCAAAAACATATTCAGCATCCAGCGCTCAATTCGCGGGAAAAAAGCCGGTATACCATAATGCTTCAGCAAGTACTCAAATTGGTCAACTACCCTGCGTGGGTTTTCGGAACGGAAACTCTGGTCAATCAGATGTGTCAGCACGGTTTTGTCAGACGGATGCTGCAGCATACGGCGCATCATCGTTTGATGAACAAATTCTTCTCTGGTGCGTAAAGAGTTGGCTTGATTTTGCCAGGATTCCGCGAGGGCAAGTGTCTTGCGAAGTATTTCCGGAGTTGGGCTATGTTTCTGTGTGGAGGATTTCATACTATGCTGTTAAAGATTTCAATGATTTTGAAACGTACTCATGTGACAGCGCTAATATGATCAGATTTAAGTCTTTAGTGTTGATTCAGAAATACACCTTTTCTATTAAATTATAAAGCTAAATTGAGTGTGAATATTTAAATGATCTTCATTCCAAAATATAGATTATTGCCTTCAGATCATGATTGCAGCAGGACAATGAATTGAATGGACGAATAATTGTGCTGATATTTTAAAATTCAAACTTTGCCATTTCCCATTTGGAGGAAACCGCATAAGGAGTGATTTTAAGGTGGGGAGGATTATGCAGCCCACATTTAGAAAACACGGGCTGCAATTCCGGAATAATCCGGATGCTACTGTTTCAGTCGGTTAACGTATTTCCAGACAGAGGGGAGTAGTGCAACAGCCAGTGCGATTTTAAGCAGGTCCCCGAGAATAAAGGGATATAAGCCTAATTCAAAAACAGGCTTGTCCCATCCTATGAAGTTTCCAAGCCATATTAAACCGAATGTGTAAAGCAGGATGTTGCCTACCAGCAGAGGCACCATCATTTTTAGATAACTACGATCAAAACCTTTTTCAGCAAACCATCCACAGGCAACGGCTGCAAGAAAAAACCCATATAGATAACCTGCAGTTGGCCCCATCAATACAATCATTCCACCTTTGCCTCCATGAAATACAGGCAATCCAATGGCACCTTCCAACAAGTACAAAGCAACGGTTAATCCTCCCAGTCGCCAGCCGTAAGTCAGTCCGATTAAAAACACCGCGAATGTCTGCATTGTTACCGGAACCGGGTAAAAAGGTACGATAATTTGAGCACAAAGCGCTATCAATGCAGAACCTCCAAACGCAAGCACAGCATAACGGATTATTTTTTGAGCGTTATTTTCGGCGCTCTCAAGAACTAGAGTTTCAAATAAACTTGGATAAGTCAGAAGTTGAGTCTGGTTTTTCATTGTTCTCCTTGTCAATTACTGGAAAATGGTTTAAATGTACCGTTATTAGAGAGAGAAGAATTGAATTTGCCCAAGAGTTTATCAGTAAATGATTACAAAGTGTACTTGTTTTTTCATCCTTACTGCGTTCACGGTCAAGTGCATCATTATTCCAAAACCGCACCCTGATTCCTAATACTTTTGCTAGCATTCAAAACTGTAATTCCTACTATGTCATCCGCACGATAATGATAAATATTTCCGTCATCTTCCATAATACTATCCTCAGCACGTTGCGGCTTTTCAAAAGAAATGTATAGTGTGTCCGCTGCCTTATCAAAATCAATCCAGACAGAAGGACGATGCAGATTCAAAATCATTGGAATCATTTTCGGATCGAATCTTATTGTTTCCATACTGTTACTCCTCGCTTAACAAATTGTTGAGGCTTTGAAGTTAAAAGAGAGGTTATTACAAAACCATTGTCATCATCACGATAAATTACAACACAGGTTTTTGGACCCAAACTGGTTGAACTATAGTTTCGTAATGCATAATGTTCACCTTCAGGTGATTGAACAACTTGATCTGGAGAAATGAGTGTTTCTAAAAGCAGATCATAATTTCCTGCCATATAATCATGAGATTCTACTATATGAGCCCATCGTTCAGCTGTTAAACGAATCTCGTGCCCTAAAACAGATTGGCAGTGTGATTCCATTTAGTACTGCTTGTCGAAGTTTACAGAAAATTTATCTGAGGTTACTTAAATTGATCACCTAAATACAGCTCTGAAACAAGTCTAAAGGGTTTCACTCTTGGTAGAGCTATTTTATACCGTCCCATGGACCTGGACTATTAACACTAACTTTAATATCGATAACTGCGGGGCATCCGGCATTTAGTGCAGATTGCAGTATCACTGCGAATTCTTCATTGCTGTTTACCGTATAGCCTTCAGCACCCATCGCCTTTGCAATTTCAGCAAAGTTTATATTATTAAGTCTTGTTCCTATTGGTCTGCCTGGAAACTCGCGTTTTTGATGTCTGTTTATTGTACCATAATTATTGTTATTGAAAACAAGTACTACAAAACTATCAAGGTTCAACCTTACAGCAGTTTCCAGTTCGCTCATAGTCATTGTGAATCCACCGTCACCAGCAAAAGCCACGGCCGGCGCATGCGGCCGGGACAGTTTTGCACCAATAGCCGCTGGTAAAGCATAGCCCATTGCTCCGCTGGTTGGTCCAAAAAATGTGTGTGGTTTGTTCCATTTGTAATAACGTACAAGCCAGCCGCCAAAGTCTCCAGCGTCACAAGTCGTGCTGACATCATCATCTAAAATATTCACGATGTCGTAATATATTCCTTCAAAGTCAATTGTCCCGTCCTTCAAACTGCTTCTGTTACTTTGCGGAGTAGTCAGTTTTACATAACGTTCATGCCATTCTGCAACTTCAGTTTGACGTGCTTTAGATGGCTCAGGATTTGCGAGTTTTAAAGTTCCTCCAATTTTGAGCATTGCCTCTCCTGCATCAGCGACAAGAGATAGATCAGCTCCGGTCCAGCTGCCGCCTGTATCCCCAGCGGACTGATCGATATGGATAAGCTTTTGCCGGGGGGATGGAACTGTGTAGTTTAAAGTTGTGAATTCATCAAGCCGTGTGCCGATGGCGATAATCAGATCTGCATTCTTCAGGGGCTCAGACAAAACATTAGAAAGTGATGATACATGCAAACCGCCCAGATAAAGATGATGACTGTTTGGAAACGCGTCGAATCTCCTCCACGCTGTTATTACTGGTATCTGAAGAAGCTCAGCGAAATGAACAAGCTTGTCAGAATGGTTTCCGCGTAATATTCCTTCCCCTGCCAAAATACATGGGCGTTTTGCCTTACAAATCAGATCTGCCGCTGATTTAGAACTTTCTTCTGTGACAGATGGTGAAAATGCATTTGTTTCTCGCCATACAGATGGTTTTGCCCTTGTGCTCCTGTCAATATCTTCCGGGAGACTGATGACAACCGGACCGGGACGTCCGGAACAAGCAATATGGAAAGCCTTGTCAACAATTTCTGCTACACGATCAGCTCTTGTTATTTCAACAGACCATTTGGATATTGGCCGCACAAACTCAACTATATCGAGCTCCTGAAAAGCTTCCCGACGGCGGACTTGTGTTGGTACCTGGCCAACGATTACAACAAGAGGCGTGGAGTCCTGTTGTGCGGTGTGAAGAGCAATTGACAAATGGGTTAAGCCCGGTCCTCGTGTGACAATGCATACACCAGTATTTGATGTTGCCTTAGCATACACTTCTGCCATAATACCAGCACCTTCCTCATGACGTGTAGAAATCAATCGGGGATTGTCTGATCCATAGAATGCGTCCATAGTTGCAAGAAAACTCTCACCGGGAACACAAAAAACGTGATCGATTTCACGTGTTTTAATGGCTTCAAAAATTGTTTCTGCTACTGTCATTTTTTGAACTCATTCAGATAAATAATGTTTTTCGTTTTATATATGAACACACAGTACAAAGTTTTCTGTTATGGCGATGAAATTTGTATGCTTGTCGTTAAGTGCGGTAAAATGTTTGTAATTTTTGGTCATAATGTATGATGTTTATTCACCGTAATGAGTCTTTGCTCGGACAACCATGACAATAAGCTCCTCCTCATGAATTGAATAAATTATTCGATCTTTGTATGACAAACGAACAGAATAATAGCCTTTCAAATCGCCAAGCAAAGCTTTCCCACTAAATGGATTTACTGCTATTCGTTTACGTAAAATTTCCTGGAGTTTGGCTTTAAGTTTAGGGGATAATTTTTTTATATCTTTGTCTGCACGTTTGGTGAAACGAATTTGGTAACTCACTGTTTTTCACCAAAAACTTCTTCATAAGATAGAGTGTCCCCTGTATTTTCCTGCAGGCGGGACTCTTCAAAGGCTTCTTTAAATCCCGGAGTTGAGAGCAATTCTAGGGTTTCAATCAAGCTGTCGTATTCTGATTCTGACATTAAAACTGTACCACCTGTTCGATGATTTATACGGAAAATTTGATGTTCTTCATTAGTTTTTTTAATCAGATCAAACAATTGTTTCCTTGCGTCTGTTGCTGTCAGTGTAGTCATGTTATCCCTTCCAATATTTAACGTGTACTGAAAATGGTACCACAATATTTATAGAGTCTCAAGTCTAAATTAAAAAGGATAACCCACGAAAAATGTGGTTTGACCGCCTTCCCTGCCGTATCCGCGGTCGATGCGGACGATCACGTTATTGAACAGGAATCTTGTTCCCGCTCCATAAGAAGTTTTCATATTTTCCCACAGGCTGGCTTTGTCAGGAGAGACTGTTCCCTGCTCATAGAAAAAAGCCAGCTGAATCCCGGCAAAAGTGCCTTTTTCAAGTACATAGTTGAAAGCATTCTGTACCTCATGCGCGTACCAGCGAAATTCTGCTCCACGGAAATTTGTGTAACTGTCATAAAAACGGTTGGTAGGGTATCCCCGCAGTCGGTTGGTACCACCAAGTGATGTGGCCCTGCCGTTTTCTGCTTCAGCCAGCTGGCGGGCATAAAGTTCGTCCAGAATTGCCTGACATCCAGGATTTGCCGTGTTATCACAAACAAACTGACTTTTGTCAACAGTCCCTTTTTTCTGCACGGTTGAAGAACCGAAAAACTGATTCAAAACCAGCACTCCTTTGTTTTCGCTTAAAATGGGAATATAGCCTGTAAGGTTAAAATCCTCCTGGTAATATTCTGCGTTACCTGATCTTGTTGAGGGCTGTCCCCATTTTTCGTACTGAAAACGATAACCAATTCTTGGGTCCCGCCGATTGTCAGTATCATCAAGGTACAAACCAATTCTGTAACCTCTCGGACTTTCTATGATTCCTGCGTCCTGAGCGCTGTAGAAAGTTCCGTTAGGATCAACAAGGCCATACGGTTTAACTTTAGCATCACTGTAACCGTAGTACGCTTCCAGCTGGTTGTCATAAATGTTGACAGAAAGTTCTCCTCCGGAAGCATCCACATGGCTGGCCAGCAGGTAATACATGCTTTCCCGTTCAGAATCAATTCCACGTGGTCCTTCGGGCCATCCTGCGTTGCGTATTTTTGTTGAAAACCAGGTGAAGGTCAGGTGTTCAGTAAACAGAGGAATATCAAAAATTGAGAGGATGTCAATCTGGAAATCATTGTCAAAATATTCCGCTTTTCCTCTCAGACTGATCGCAGTGATGTCTGAGTCAGTACCTCCAATTGAGGAAACAGTGGCTCCCAGTCCGTAAAAATCCTGTACTCCCGGGATGCTTCCTACTACTGGATAAACAAACCATGAAATCTCCGGATCAGGAGTCTTGCGCCTTTCAAATAATAAGCCATGTACAGTTGAGAACCAACTGAAGTAAACCAGCAGGACAATCAAGCCCAGACGCAAAATTCGATTCATCTGTATTTGTCCGCGGTATCTCAGCCTGAAGTCATTATGAACTGCGTCATTCCCATGCAGTTATGGTAATGCGGACGGTACCGATCAGTGTCGTAAAATTGTTCGACATCAATCTTTTTCTCATATTCTGTCACCACTTCAAACGGTACGTGATCATATCTTCCGTCCTTAAGGCAGACCATTCTTCCGCTTTTACCATCCATGATAAGATCCACTGCCAGATTTCCGTATGCCATTGGAACAATTGAATCTATGGCGTCCGGCTGTCCGGAACGAGTCATGTAACTCATTCTCTGGTTGATAGTGCTGATGCTCTCTCCATTGTTGTATTTTGGGGCACGACTCTGCAATTCCGCACTTACCAGGTCACCGATTCCACCCAGTTTTTTGTGACCGTAGGCATCGGTTTCCTGATTTGAAAAAGTCATTTCGCCCCCTTCAAACATTGCTCCTTCTGAAACAAGCACAACAGAGTAATTACTGTTATTATCCCTGCGATCTTTTATCATTAATTCTGTCAGACGTTCCATGTCGAATTTATGCTCCGGAATCACGCAGCGGTCAGATGCTCCTGCCATCGCCGGAACCAATGCGGTATAACCGGCATAGCGTCCCATCACTTCAATAACCAGCAGCCGCTCATGTGAACCGGCGCAAGTGCGCAGCTGATGGGCGTATTCAATTGTACGTGTAACGCATGTACTGAATCCGATGCAGTAATCTGTGCCCGGCACATCGTTATCCATGGTCTTCGGAATCCCTATGCAGCGAATTCCTTCCTTGTGCAGCCGTAAGCCGTAACTGAGTGTATCATCGCCTCCGATCGGAACCAGGTATTCGATACCAAGATACTCAAGGTTTTTGATGATTTCATCTGTCAAATCATTTACATCATCCTGATAATCATCGCGAAAAAATTCAGGAACATTATCTTTTACAACTTTACTGGGTTTGGTGCGTGAAGTATGCAGAAATGTACCTCCGGTTCGTGCTATTTTTTGCACATTGCTTTCTGTCAAAATCTGGCAGTACTGCTGATCTTCAAGCTGTTTGGTGCGGTCTATTTTCATGATGCCCTCCCAGCCGTTGCGCAGCCCGACCACTTTGTATCCGCTCCGATTTGCGCGTATTGTTGCAGCACGTATTGCCGGGTTCAGTCCGGGGACATCACCGCCTCCGGTAAGAATACCTATTGTTCCTTTTGTCTGTTTTGTCATGTTACTCCTTAATTTAAAGTTTTTTGGTAAAGTACCACATATTTTTCCGCGGCAGCTTTCCATGTGAATCGCTGTTTCATTGCTCGGTCTATCATTTTGCTGAAATTCCGGGGTTTCTTGTAGAATGTATTCACAGCAAGTTCAACTGCATTTATTACGGCTTCCTCATTTGGATCATCAATAATAAATCCGTTTCCATTTTGATTTGATTCATCATAATTAATCACAGTGTCCTTCAATCCGCCAACTTTTCTCACAATCGGCAGTGTTCCGTATCGCAAACTGTACATTTGATTCAGCCCGCAAGGCTCATACAGGGACGGCATCAAATACAAATCACTGCCTGCTTCTATCAGGTGTGCCAGGTAGTTGTCGTGACCGTTTTTCCAGCCAAGTTTTTGGGGGAACTGATCTTTCAGCTGATCGAAAGAATTGGCAATCCAAAGCTCTCCACTTCCCAGCACAATCAGCTGAACATTTAAGCGCAGTATGTCCGGAAGGGCAGGAATCAGGTATTCAAAGCCTTTTTGCCAGGTTAAGCGGCTGACCATTCCAATCACTGGAACCGTGGAGGTTTCCGGAAGCCCAAAAGTCTGCTGCAGTTTTTGTTTGCAGACCTTTTTTCCTGCTAAATCTTTGCTGCTGAAGCGCGCAGGCAGGTTTGGGTCGGTTTCCGGATTCCAGTCCTCATAATCACATCCGTTTAGTATTCCAGAAAAATCATAACCTTTATCGGTGTAGATCTCGTGCAGACCATGGCTGCCCAGTGGAGTTGTCAGTTCCTCGGCATATCCCTGACTGACTGTATTTACCTGATCGGCAAAAGAAATACCACCTTTAAGCAGATTCAATTCACCATGATCTTCAAACAGTTCCGGAACAAAATATTCAGGTGGAATTTCCAAAGAGTTCCTGAAAGTTCCCGGAGCATTCCCCTGGTATCCGGAATTGTGTATAGTCAAAACGGAACCGCTCTCAGGAAATTCTGATGCTTCTTCCTGTGCCTGATTCAGATAATACGGAAGAAGCGCGGTGTGCCAGTCATTTGCGTGAAAAATGTCTGGAATCCAATTCAGCGCCCGGCATAGCTGCAAAATTGATTTTGAGAAAAATCCAAATCTGGCGGCATTGTCAGGATATTCAAGCATCCCGTCATCATAATATCCGCGCCTGAAAAAGTAATGTTCATGTTCAATGAAATACACCGGAACAGAAACGGTTTCACCCTCAACTGTTCCGGACATTTCCGACTCACGAACGGCACACCATATTTCTTCCCCGCCCAAGGGCACGCCAAGTGAGGGAATTACTGTTTTAGTAACGTGACTGTCCGGAATTGAACGATAGAAAGGTGTGACTATACGGACATCATGTCCAAGCTGTTTTAAATGCAGAGGTAAAGCTCGTGCCACATCAGCCAGTCCGCCGCTTTTGGAAAATCCCTCTACCTCAGACGCCGCGTAAATAATGCGGAGCGATTCAGACAACTTCTGCCCCTTTCGGAATTACCACTATTCCGCTTTCGGTAACTTGAAATCTTTTCCTGTCCTGCTTGAGATCGTAGCCAATTTGTGCTCCGGGAGCGATGTTAACATGCTTGTCGATGATGGCCTTTCTTATTTTTGCTCCGCGCCCGATATCAACATAGCTCATGATGACGGACTGTTCCACATGCGCGTAACTGTGAATACGCACACTGTAGCCAACAACCGAATTTTCCACGTGAGAGCCGCTGATAATTGTACCCGTTCCGATCATTGAATTGATGGCGTGCCCTGTGCGGTTGTCACTGAAATGCACAAATTTTGAAGGAGGAAGCGGCGGGTTATATGTCAGCACAGGCCATTTTCTGTTGTAGAGGTTAAAATGAGGATCAACTCCTACTAAATCCATGTTGGTTTCCCAGTATGTGTCAAGTGTTCCCACATCTTTCCAGTAGCCTTTTTCCTTTTCCTCAACTCCGGGAATGTAATTTTGGCTGAAATCGTACACATATACTTCTCCGCTTGAAAACATTCCTGGTAGGATGTTCCGTCCAAAATCATGGACGGATTTTTTGTTTCCAGAATCTTTTTTGAGTTGCTCAATCAGCGGTTCTCTCTCGAAGATGTAGTTTCCCATTGATGCCAGCACATAACCGGGATTCCCCGGAATTGTTTTGGGGACCTTTTTCGGTTTTTCAACAAATCCTGTCATTCTCCACTCATCATCAACTTCAATGATACCGAATTGCTGCGCTTGTTTTACCGGCACAGGGATCGCGGCCACGGTCAGTAATGCTCTGCGTTTGCGGTGGAATCTCATCATCTGGCGGATATCCATGCGGTATATGTGATCAGCGCCAAAAATACAGATTTGATCCGGATCCTGGTCCTCAATCAAATTCATATTCTGAAAAATAGCATCAGCAGTTCCTTCATACCACTTTTTGCCGATACGCATTTGTGCCGGAACAGGGTCTATAAATTGTTTGGCAATTCCAGAGGGTATGTTCCAGCCTTCCCGAAGATGCTGCATCAGTGAATGTGACTTGAACTGAGTCAGCACAAAAATTTTCATAAAACCGGAGTTGACGAAATTGCTGAGTACAAAATCGATAATTCTATAATTACCGCCAAAAGGAACAGCCGGCTTGGTGCGCACTGCGGTCAGTGGTTTGAGTCTGGAACCTTCACCTCCTGCAAGAATCATTGTCAAAACATTACTCATCAAAGCCTTTTTCTATCTTTGCAAATGTGGATTATTATGATACTTTTACAGGCAAAAACAGTTCAGGCGGGCGGCCTGAATCATCGCAATTGTCTCATTTATCATGCACTGTAACAAGCAAATATGAAAATAGTATTTCCGGTCAAAATACTTGAAATCGCCCGCTTCCCCTCTCATCACCCGTATTTCCCTAAGTCAAAACATCATCAGTCCCAACCAGCTGTTGATGATGCACGACATAAATTATGAATCCACAGATTGTTCTGCAATGAAAACAATAAAGCCATAAAAATGATAAGTTGACCGGAACCACGCGTTAATCATGAATAATTCATTTTTTTCAAAATATATTTCCAGTCACTGGAAGCAGCTGACAAGCTCCGATCTCATTCGCCTGCGGCTGCTGGATGCAGACTCTTCAGTGATGCTGCTGACTTCCCTTCTAGTGGGTATATGTTCCGGATTGGGCGCCGTTCTTTTCCGTCACTTAATTGACTGGATGCAAAATTTTGCATATCAGGATTTTGCCGGACTGGTGGAAGAATATTACCCGTTGCATTTAATCCTGATTCCCGCAATAGGAGGAGCATTTGTGGGACCCCTTGTTTATTACTTTGCTCGTGAAGCAAAGGGTCACGGCGTTCCGGAAGTAATGGAATCACTTGAACTGCGCGGTGGAAGGATTCGTCCAAGGGTGGTGGTGGTCAAATCGCTTGCTTCCTCAATTTGTATTGCCAGTGGAGGATCAGTTGGACGTGAGGGGCCGATTGCCCAGATCGGTTCCGCGCTGGGTTCCATTGTAGGACAGGTGCTGAAACTTTCTGAGGACAGAGTAAGAACACTTGTTGCCTGCGGGGCTGCGGGTGGAATCGCCGCAACTTTCAATGCCCCCATTGCGGGAGCAGTGTTCGCGCTTGAAGTCCTTTTGCGACGTTTCGGAAGCGTCTATTTTGGCGCAGTCGTTATTTCGGCAGTTACTGCAGATGTAATTGCTCATTATTTTGAAGGTGATCAGCGTACATTTATGACTCCGGATTACACACTCAACAGTCCATGGGAACTGCTGCTGTATACCGTTATGGGTTTCATTGCGGCTTTAGCGGCAGTCGGCTTCAGCCGCCTGTTGTATTTTTCAGAAGACATCTGGAACATGATTCGTATTCCTGAACCAACCAAACCGATTCTTGGTGGAATTTTACTTGGACTGCTTGGAATTTTTTCCTACCAGATTGATGGCTTCCCCCGGGTTTTTGGAGTGGGTTACGAAACAATCGAAAGCACTCTTTTCAGTGAGTTGACTTTGCAGGTGACATTCGGGCTGCTGCTGCTTAAACTTCTTGCCACAACGCTTACTCTGGGTTCGGGGGGATCCGGAGGTATTTTTGCCCCGTCTCTTTTCATGGGGGCGATGCTCGGCGCGACTTTTGGCCAGATTGCTCAAACATTGTTTCCTGAAGCAGTTGCTCCATCCGGAGCATACGCGCTGGTGGGAATGGCTGCTTTTTTTGGCGGAGTTGCACACGCACCTATAACGGCCATACTCATCCTGTTTGAAATGACTGGTGATTACCAGATTATACTGCCGCTGATGCTGGCCACAGTATTGAGCACCATTGTATCCAGGAATCTCAGCCGTGATTCAATTTACACACTCAAGCTGAAGCGGCGTGGAGTGGAACTGTCACAGGACACGCAGGCCATAGATCTGATGCAGGGTGTTACCGCAGAAGTTGCCATGAACCGTGAAACAGAAGCAGTGCCGTTGGATATGCAGCTGGTAGAATTGATGAGCACTTTTTCAAGCACACACTATCACGCCCTGCCTGTAGTAATAAATGAAAACGAGCTTGTGGGAGTAGTAACGATCAAAGAATTGGATCAACTGAGAACAAGCGGATCACTTGAATCTAAAACCGTCGGTGACATTTTGTCAGTAAAAAATCCGCCCACAATTCTGCCTCATCAGCCGGTTTGGATGGCTTTAAGACATCTTGAAGCTCAGGGCGAGGGCTGCGTGTCTGTTATTTCTGAATCAAGCACCAACAAGCTTTTGGGGGTGTTGCGGCGAATCGACATCATACGTGCATACAACAAGGCCGTATCTGAAAGAGCGCAGGATCAGCATCATGATGAAATCCTTAACATCCGAAAGCTTAACCGTTCCGGGCTGACTGAAGTTACACTCAGTCCGGATTCACCTTTTGTGGGTAGGAGAGTCAAGGAATTACATCTGGGCGAAGACACACTGATGGTGTCATTGCGTCGAAATGACAGACTGCGAATTGTACGTGGCGAAACAATTCTGCATGCCGGTGATCAACTGACAATCTTCTCTGAAAATCCCAAAGCAGATTTCCTTGACAATTACCTGAATGGAACCGTGGAAGGTTTTGAGTTTCCGGAACATTCACTTGTAAGTCATCGTGAAGTGGAAATACCTCCGGAATCACCTGCAGTTCAAACAAGAATCCGCGATCTGAACTTTCCTGAAGACTGTGTACTGGTAAAAATCCTGCGCGATCGCAGGATAATTCTTCCACGAGGCGAGACTGTCCTGCAGAGCGGCGATATAGTAGAGATTTTCGGAGTCGATGAAAAACTCAATGAAGCCGTTACCTGTCTGACAGGTATAAATCCTCACCGCATTTAGAATTCCAATTGAAAAAAAGTCAGCTGTTCGGTACACTTATTGTCGCTTGTTTTACCAGATTTATTACTGAAAAGGCATTCCCCCATAAATAGCAAAGCTTAAATCATTACATTTCACACATTTTCAGGAGACATATTGAGTAAAATAAAAGTCGTCAACCCCGTTGTTGAGTTGGATGGTGATGAGATGGCTCGTATCATCTGGGACAAAATCAAACAGAACCTGATTCTTCCTTTTATAGATATTGAACTCAAGTATTACGATTTATCCATTCAGAAGCGTGATGAGACAAATGACCAGATTACTCTGGACGCGGCCAAAGCCATAAAAAAATTCAGCGTTGGCATAAAATGCGCCACCATCACTCCCGATGAAGCCAGGGTGACAGAATTTGGTCTTAAAAAAATGTGGAAAAGTCCGAACGGAACCCTCCGCAATTATCTGGGAGGAACTATTTTCCGCTCACCAATAGTTTGTGAAAATGTTCCCAGACTTATATCAGCCTGGAAAAAACCAATTGTGGTTGCCCGTCACGCACACGCGGACCAGTACAAGGCGAGAGATGTTTCCATTCCGGGGGCAGGTTCACTTAAAATGGTTTATACACCGGATGATGGGGGTGAAACTCTTGAGTGGGAAATCAATAAATTTGAAGATTCCGGTATTGGAATGGGCATGTATAATACTGAGGAATCTATCCGGGATTTTGCACGCGCCAGTATGAATTACTCCCTCAGCAAAGGCTACCCACTTTATCTGAGTACCAAAAACACCATCCTCAAAACTTATGACGGAAAATTCCTTACAACATTCCAGCAAATATTTGATGAAGAATTTGCTGAAAAGTTTAAAAAGGCAGGGCTGACTTATGAGCATCGACTGATTGATGATATGGTGGCACAGGTACTGAAATGGGAGGGCGGAATTGTCTGGGCGTGTAAAAATTATGACGGTGATGTACAGTCTGACACAGTTGCTCAAGGTTTTGGTTCACTTGGACTGATGACCTCATTTCTGGCCTGTCCGGATGGAAAGACCTATGCATCGGAAGCAGCGCATGGAACTGTCACCCGCCATTACCGTCAGCATCAGCAGGGTAAGTCAACAAGCACAAATCCGGTTGCCAGTATTTTTGCCTGGACATCCGGTCTGGCCCACCGGGGAAAGCTGGATGGGAATCAGCAGTTAATTAACTTTTGCAAAACACTTGAAAAAGTCTGTGTTGATACGATCGAGGGTGGAACTATGACCAAGGATCTGGCTTCTTCAATCCATAACAGCCCCAATCCGGATCCCTCAACTTATGTCAGTACTCAGGAATTTTTGGATGCCCTCACTTCTGGTTTGCAAAAGGCAATGAGCTGAACATTGCTTCATTTGAGGCTCCGCTCATATTTATATAAAACTCATAATCTAAATTGGAGAAAATATGAATACCGTAAAAGTTGCTGTTACAGGCGCAGCCGGGCAGATCGGTTACGCGATGCTGTTCAGGCTGGCTTCCGGAGCAGTATTCGGACAGGATACTGCTGTTGAACTTAGACTGCTTGAGCTGGAGCAGGCTCTTCCGGCGCTGGGGGGTGTAAAGATGGAACTGGACGATTGTGCCTTCCCCCTGCTTGAAAATATCGTCACAACTTCTGATGTTGGCCATGCCTTCAAAGATGTTGACTGGGCAATGCTGGTAGGATCTGTTCCACGAAAAGCGGGAATGGAACGGAATGATCTGCTGAGGGTAAACGGTGGAATATTTGTTGGACAGGGAAAAGCACTGAATGATAATGCCGGCAGTAATGCTCGTGTACTTGTAGTAGGAAATCCCTGTAATACCAACTGCCTGATTGCCATGCATAATGCTCCGGACATTCCTCGGGAAAACTGGTTTGCCATGACCGCGCTTGACGAAAATCGTGCCAAAAGCCAGCTTGCAAACAAAGCAGGAACCGCTGTCAGGGACGTCACTAATATGACTATCTGGGGCAATCACAGCGCTACACAGTATCCTGATTTCACCAATGCCCTGATCAAGGGCAAACCTGCCCGGCAGGTAATTGATGATGAAGAATGGCTTCAAGGAGATTTTATCAAAACTGTTCAGCAGCGAGGAGCAGAAATCATTAAGGCTCGGGGTGCGTCATCAGCCGCCTCTGCCGCGAACGCCGCTCTTGATACTATCACAAGCATTATCAATCCCACCCCACAAGGCGACTGGTTCAGCGCGGCCATCCCCAGTGACGGAAGTTATGGAATTCCGGAAGGACTGATTTTCAGCTTCCCGCTCAGGAGCACAGGAAACGGCGACTATCAGATTGTGCAGGGCCTCAAACTGGATGAATTTTCACAGCAGAAAATTCAGGCCACACGAGAGGAACTTGAAATGGAGCGAGATGCTGTCAAGGAGATGCTTGGTTAACTTTTTTGAAAGTCAGCTTTTCCATTACATGCAAAATATTATTCTGCTTATATTATGTACGAAATAACGTACTATTTAAATTGGGCAAGTCTTGCATAATGTACATAGTAACGTAAATGTGGTCACAATTTGTGTCTAGTTTGCCAGGTTGGATAATTCTCTCTCCATTTACGATTTGTGTTTTTGGATCAAAAATCATTGATGTTGCTATGATAAAATCATATGATTTTACAAATATAGAAAGGAACCCTTTTGAAAATACATGAATATCAGGCCAAGCAGGTTCTGTCAAAATATGGAGTGCCTGTCCCGAAAGGAAGCGCGGCGTTTTCTGTGGATGAGGCTGTAAAGGCAGCGGAGGATTTAAACACCGAAGTCTGCGTAGTGAAGGCGCAAATCCATGCAGGCGGACGAGGAAAAGGAGGTGGAGTCAAAGTTTCAAAGGGACTCGAGGCTGTCCGTGAAAATGCCGAGGCCATACTCGGAATGCAGCTGGTTACTCATCAGACAGGTGCGGATGGACAGCAGGTCAGGCAGCTGTTGATCGAAGAAGGTATGGAGATCAGTAAAGAGCTTTACTGCTCAGTGCTGGTTGATCGAGGTCAGCAGCAAATTGTGCTGCTTGCTTCAACTGAAGGCGGAATGGATATTGAGGAAGTTGCGGCAAAAACACCGGAGAAGATACATAAAGTTTTTGTTGATCCTTCAGTCGGATTGCGTCCATACCAGGCGAGTGAACTGGCATTTGGATTAAAAATCCATGAAACAAATCCCAAGCTGATTCGCCCTGCAGCGTCAGTATTCATGGCACTATACAAGGCATTTGTCAGCGAAGACTGTTCCCTTGTTGAAATTAACCCGCTGGTGCTCACCGGAGACGGATGCGTGGTTGCACTCGACGCCAAGCTTACATTTGATGATAACGCCCTCTTCAGGCATAAGGAAAATCAGACCCTTAGAGACAGGGATGAAGAAGATCCGCTTGAGGTGGAAGCAAGTGAGGCAGACCTGAATTACATCAAGCTGGATGGAAACATAGGCTGTATGGTAAATGGTGCAGGTCTGGCGATGGGAACAATGGATATCATCAAAACCTACGGCGGAGAACCGGCAAATTTCCTGGATGTCGGCGGCGGTGCCACACAGGAAACTGTGGAAAAAGCTTTCCGCATCATCACCCGGGATCCAAATGTAAAATGCATTCTGATTAACATTTTTGGAGGCATTGTACGCTGTGACATGGTTGCGGCCGGAGTGATTGCCGCCTTTAAAAATATCAATCTGCAGATTCCGGTGGTAGTGCGCCTGGAAGGAACCAATTCGGAGGAAGCGCATAAACTTGTAAGGGAGTCCGGACTTGGAGACAGTTTGCAAATGGCTGACGGAATTCAGCAGGCGGCACAAAAAGCGGTTGCGGCCAAAAAATAATCCTTACCTTATGTTTATTCAAATCAATAGAGTTGCTCATGAAATGCATGCTTTGCTGAAAAAAACCCGGCAGGACAAGCTGTATCAAAAACTTTTGCAACAGAACCGCTAAAATAGTATAATGCACTCACAAATCTTTACGGTGAATTCTCTCTCCTTAAGATGGGGGTGTCATGGAATTCGATTGCAAGTGGAGATCTTGGGAAGCAAGTCGTGGGTGATGATCGGGGTCACGTAAAAACGATCATCGAAATGTTAGCTGCAAACAACGCTGACTATTCACCTGCCCGCGTCGCTCTTGCGGCGTAATTAAAGCAGGCGTCTTTCGTCGGGTTTGCCTGAGACGCGGAGAAAGATGTCATATAATTCAGGCTGGCTGCTGCATTCCTCTGCGGCAGCAGTAAGATTTAAGGAGGTGTTTCAGGTTGAGGAGGCTGGTTGCTGACATACCTGAAGAAAACGTAAAAATTCCAGCTAAACTTGTAGATGCCCAATTTGAAGCTTAGTAAGACGCGGGTTCGATTCCCGCCACCTCCACCAACCCTCTAATTTAATGGGACTTAATTATTCCTAATTTTATATAATAATATCAGGGATTTTAAGTGCTAATTAGACTTTTTCATTCTCATTTAGTTTCATCCAATTTCACCCAATTTCACCCGATTTACGGGGCTGATGGACACCTATATGGACACCACTGGATTCTTCAGGTTTCCATATAACTTTCTTGAGTTAATCTTCGGTAATTACATTGTGGCGCCGAAATACTGAAGTGGTTCGGCTGCCGGTGATGGCCATGATGGTGAAATGGTCGTTGCCTGTGAGGCGCAAGTTGTTGATGGCACAGTGCCTCAGTTCAATACTCCTGCTATTTAGCCTTCACACATCCATAAGCACCTTCAACGAAGTATTCTCTACCATATCCTTCACCTCCTCACGATAGGAAAGCATATGAGACGCTTTTAGATGAGTCTGCAGATGTTCCATGCTTTTCCATTTTTCAATGATAGTGACAATGTTTTCATCCAAAACCTGCGGATTAAGCTTTGCATCTAAATCAATTGTGGGAATATATTCAATGCATCCATCTTCATTTATTACATTAGGAACATTGGCCTTGAAACGCTCAAGGAAAGCTGAAATTTTTCCAGGCCTGACCTTAATGCTTGCAAGAACATATATCATAACATTCTCATTTTGAGGGTTTAAATATTAATTTGTATTCAACCTATAATATCTAATCCTTAAGTTTTAGAAGACCATGCCATATCCCCTTCATTCCTTCCACCTTCAACCTGGATGTATTTACCGGTTACAAAGTCTGACGCTCCTGAAGCAAGAAATACAGCCACTCCGGTTATGTCTTCGGGTTCCCCTACCCTTCAGGCCTGTTGAGATAGGCGGCATGCCGTCGTTTCTCGACCATACACGTCTGCGGCTTGGCTGATCGTAGAAATACACCAATGAAATAGACCTCCATATTAAACGCCGAGAATCCGCTCGTTTAAGACGCATCGGCAATCCATTTCATATTCAAGCCCTAACACTGGGGGTCGGTTATGGTGCCACACAAAACCATTACGCAGAATGCCTCTGGGTGCAAATTTTCTTACCAGTAGATGATGAATGTCATGCACGGTGTAAACCTGTACGGCAGTTGTGTCCTCCCAGCCGGCGCCGAAAGCTGACAGACGCCTTTCCATTTCGCTAAGTACCCATTCGGCTTTTTCCAGCAGACCCTTTGCACTCATATCATTCCTTGCCACGATATGATCCTGGTAGCCACCTTTGCCTTCAGGCACCTCGCCACTGCCTGAAATTACAAAGGTTGGTCCTGTATTGGGCAGTTCCAAGGTGTGAGTGAATGCATGGAAGGATGGTTCTTTAGGCTTGTCGAAGTCTGGGCAAACATTGGCCCGTGCCACCGGATTGCTTACGTCCTTCAGGATTCCCCAGTCAGAAAGAGTTCCGGCATAAATTTCGTTGAAACGGCGGAATTCATCTTCGGTAAAAGGTGCTGGTGAGCGAAGCTCACAGGCACAGAAGGCCTGCAGGGGGCGGTCAATGGAAATGAGGTATTCCCGAATTTTCTCAAACCCACGATCCATTGGTAGAGGTTTTGAAAACTGTACCCTTTGAAGCACGTGGCCTGACATGGCACTAACACCTCCGGAATACTGGAAAACTGAAGGAATGTAGCGGTAGCCACCGGAGGTCATCTCCTTGGTTTCATACATTGTGGTCTCCAACTATCTGGGTAATTATTAATGGGAAGTTCCTTCTCTGAATCTAAACGAAAAAGAAACCTCAAATAATTCAGATCCAAGAGAAGTCGACTTATTAAAACGGGCTGAGCGTAATATGAGAATGTGCAAAGGTAAATATTCGTTGAAGTAACCCTTTGTAAATTGATGATACATTTTCAACCAGGTTTGTCCTTGGGAAATCTCAGGATTTCAAGGGGCTTGGCCCACCCCGAACCAAGGATACCCCTTGGCAGAAATATGATGAAGAGAATCAGCATAATCCCATAGATAGTTCCATCCAAACCTGCGAGTTCAACTCCTACCAAGATCCTTAGACTTTCTGAGAGCAAAATAGTGATCACGGCCCCGACTGTTGGTCCAAGTGCCACATACATCCCTCCAACAATGCTTGCAAATACGATCTGCAGGGAAACAGAGATTCCAGCGATGGTATCTGGATTCAAATACATTTGGTATTGCCCATATAGCACTCCTCCAAAAGCAGTCAACCATGCACTGAGAATTGTTATTTTTAGCTTCTCTCGGGTGACATTGATACCGACGGATGCTGAGGCATCTTCGTCATCAGAAATAGCCTCCATTGAATAACGGGCCATGCTGCCATCTACAAGGTTCCATACCCATATACCGAAAACCCAGCTCAGCAGTACGATTACGTAGAAATAATCCTTTTCTACAAACTGGAAGGCATACACCGACATCCCCTCTCCATATCGCTGCGGAGTCATTCCAAGGGAGCCACCGGTGTAGTCTCGCATCCCAATGATCACTAATCGAACTACCTCTGCAAGAGCGAGCGTCACCAGCGCAAAATAATGGCCGATGATCCGGAATTGGAAACACGGGTAGCCAACAATGAGGGCTACAATAGTTGCCAATATTAGGGCTATTGGTATTCCAAGCCAGGGCGTGATCCCATAAAAGTTCCACAACATCCCTACGGTGTAGCCTCCAATACCAAGGAATGCTCCGTGTCCAAGGGAAACAAGACCGAAACGACCCATGATCGACCAACCCGTATAAACGAAGCCCCAGATCAAGATCAGGATCAGCACATGCATGTAGTAGTCTGGTAGATCCAGAAACGGAACTGCAGCTAGAAGAAACAGAGCCGTGAACTTGCTGAAACGGGTCACGAGCGATTTCCGAATAATCCCTGAGGACGAATGAACATCATGATGATGAAGAACACGAACGCAATCACATAGCCCCACTCAGTTTCGAGAAAAAATCCACCGAGGGAAATAAGCTGGCTCATAACAAAGGCGGCAATAAATCCGCCGATCATGTTGCCAAGCCCTCCAAGTACGCATATCATAAAGGTGATCGGACCAAATGAGATGCCGATCAACGGGTGCACGTCGTACTGAAGGATCAGCAATGCTGCTCCCAAACCTGCCAAACCACCTCCAAGCGCGGAAGCTACAAGATAGACTCTCTGGGGGTTGACACCCATTAGCACTACCACCTCACGGTCCTGTGAAATAGCTCGAATTGCAGCGCCGAGATAAGTCCGCTTGAGAAACATGTAAAGAGCTACCATCGCTAGCAGAGCAGTGACGAAGGCGATCAATCGGGAAAAACTTATGTACATTTCTGCAAGTTCGAGAACCGGCAGGTGGAGGCCAAGATTTCTAAAATCACCTGTAAAAAGCAGGGTCGCTAAGCTCTGCATGAAAAAGAGCAGTCCTCCCGTCACAAGAAGCTGATTGATGGGGGGGGTACCGAGAATTGGACGAATCACGAGGAAATGAATAAGGAACCCCAGAAGAGCTACAGCAAAAATGGCAATCACCACACAGATCACGAGAGGTAACCCAAAATGATTGTTACCCCAGTATATAGAATACATGCCAACCATAACCAGTTCGGCGTAGCAGATCCAGACAACATCAACGACGCCAAAAACTAAGTTTAGTCCAAGGGCAAGCAGGGCCAACACACCACCAAAAAGTATTCCGTTGATGATGGCTTCAACAAGAAAAATATCAAAAATCAATTTCAGTCCTTGTCTGGAGTTTAATCATAATCCAACGTAAGCCTTGCGTAGAGATTCGCTTTGAATCAGTTCTCCGGCTTTGCCACTAATTTTGATCGATCCCACTTCCATCAGGTAAGCCCGGTCGACAATCTGAAGCACCTGTTCAATGTTCTGTTCCACAATGAGCACAGTTAAACCTTGATCCCGAATCTGTTGAACAAGTTGAAACACTTGATTTACGATCACCGGGGCCAGTCCTGCAGAGGGTTCGTCCATCAACAATAGCTTTGGGCTGGACATCAAAGCACGGCCGATTGCACACATTTGTTGTTCTCCACCAGAAAGCGTTCCTGCAATTTGACTTCGACGTTCCTTTAGCCTTGGGAAGAGGTTGAATATGAAATCAAGGCGTTCTTCGTAATGCGGGCGTGCGTTGGGAGTGAAAGCTCCCATCCGAAGGTTGTCCTCGATGCTCATGCTCGGGAAAAGCCTGCGGTTTTCTGGAACATGGGCTATACCGAGATCGATGATTCGATAGGGCGGGACATCCTTCAGTGAAGTGCCTTCCATACTGAGGTTGCCCGACTGAACCGGAAGCATCCCAGAAATCGTCCGAAGAAGGGTGGTTTTCCCAGCTCCATTCGGTCCAATCACAGCGATTGCCTCTCCATCTTTGACCTCCAGGTTGACCGAGAAGAGTGCCTGAAAGGATCCGTAGCCTGCGGTCAGGTTGTTCAGTTCTAACATTGCTTCCGGGAAATGTAGTCAGATGATTGGAGACTTTCTACTGTTGTGTCTGCGGCTTTGTGACCGACCTCATTTTTGTCGCCAAGATAGACCTCTATAACTTTCGGGTCATCTGCAACCTCATTCGGCAGGCCTTCGCTGATCTTTTCTCCATGGTCGAGCACAATCACTCGATCCACCACCTTCATCAGGATGCCCATAATGTGTTCGACCCAAATGATGGTTATACCCATCTCAGAGCGGATATGTTCCAGCATCTCACCGGCCTGCTCCATTTCTGTCTCATCCAGTCCACCGAGACTTTCGTCAGCCAGTAGCAACCGTGGCCGTGTAGACAACGCACGAGCAAGTTCAAGCTTTTTCAGCCCAGATGCTCCCAATCTGGCCACGTCTACGTTGGAATCACCACTCAATTTAACGATTCCAAGAGCTTCTTTTGCCCGCTTCCACGCCTCTTCGCGTCTGATTGGAACTGCGCTGCCGAAAAAGGCGGAAACTGCCACGTTTTCCAGCAGGTCCAATTTTCTGAAAGGACGAGGAATTTGGAAGGTACGAGCAATGCCTTGGTGGCAGACCCGATGTGAAGGCAGACCCGCAAGCTCTTGACCGTCGAAGCGGATTGATCCAGAAGTAAGGCTTAGGTTGCCCGAAATTAGGTTGAAGACAGTACTTTTCCCGGAACCGTTTGGCCCGATCAGCCCAACAAGTTCTCCTTCGTGCACTTCAAAAGAAACGCTGTCCACAGCCACGAATCCCTTGAAGTGCTTGCTAAGTTTTTTGACAATCAGCACGAGAGGAGGAATGGACGAAGTTGAGTGAGCCTATCTCACTGCGTAGGGGTGTCCTTTCGGTAGTGGCAGAACCGGATCGATGGTTTGGATACTTTTTGGCCAGGCAATCTTCGTTTTTCCGCCAACGTATTGCATAATCACCGGTGAGGAGCGCATATTCTGTCCGGCCATTTGGTGTCCAGGAGGGAAAAATTTTACTCCGTAACCCTGAATTGTGCCGCCCTCAGGGATGTCTAGATCCAGCGCCGCTTTACGCAATGCTTCCGCATCGTATCCTCCATATTTACTTATAGCTTTTGGCAGCACGTCGTTGAGCAAAATCCAGGTATGGTTGAAACCCATCGAAACGTGGGAACGGACCTCTTCAACTTCCCGCAGGGCTCGGTAGCGCCGAAGCATTTCTTTCGTTAAATCACCCACCCCTGGTGCGAGGGAGGCAGAATCCAGCAATTGACCGGCAACAGGATCCACGTTGAAAGTAAAATTCACTCCTTCTCCGAAAGTTCCCATCAGCTTGTCTATGTCGCTGTAGCCGGCACCGTGTCCAATCAGTGCCTTGTACCGCAGACCCTGCTCACGTGCCTGGCGGAGGAAAAGAGTTATGTCCGGGTTGTAGCCAGTGTGTAGGATTACATCTGGACGTGCACGTTTGAGTTTGGTGACCATAGAGGAGAGGTCTGGGGCCGTTGCGGAATAGCCTTCCTTAAGTACTACATTCATACCTTTTTTATTTGCGGCTGCCTCGTTGGAACCCGCCACACCGCTACCGTATGGACCGTCTTCATGGATGATAGCGATCCTCAGATCTTGGGGTGACTTACCAAAGCGTTCCTGTGCGTAATAAGAAAGAAACTCTGGGGCGGTCTGGCCGAACTGATCACTGTGCACCTGAGGCCGAAATGCGTATTTGAGATCCCGATCCTTGAAGACCGCGGAAGAGATACATATTGTCATCCACATAAACTTCTTCATCGAGTCGACTTTCGCAGAAACGGGTACGCATTGGGCACTGGAATAGAAACCTATAAGCATGTCGACATTCTCGACATTGATCAGGCGCTCAGCTTCGCTAATAGCTATATCGGGTTTACTTTGTGCGTCACCTTTAACTGGGACAATCGTGTAACCCTCAACTCCACCCCGCTCATTGATCATATCAATGGCGATCTGCGTTCCATCACTGCCTGCAACTCCACCGGCACCGGCTAGTGGACCTGTGTAGTCGTATAGAACTCCGATACGAATTTCCTTTTTAGCAAATAATGTTGTATACAGGCCAACTGTAAGACAAATAGTAATCAATATAGTTTTTTTTATTATCCTTCTAATATTCATTAGTTTTCTCCTTCAATAGGTTATCAGGCCCCAAATTTGAAAATTTTCATAAGCAAAAAACCTTTATCCTTATTCAGGTTTTCTCTGAATGCTCTTCAATATAAACTCAGAACCTAAAAAAAGCTCCACTTATGCACTCAGGGGGGATTCTATCACAATCTGTTTTGTGAGTCAAGAATTAATTTCAAAATCATTTCAAAATTCAACTAAGTCAATGGATTTTAATTCAGAACTGATAAGGTTTACAATTAAGCTTTATTACTCAAGATGTGCGGTAGTTAGCAGGATTTTTCCGATATGTTTACTAGTTTCCATGAGTGCATGTGCCTTTGAAGCTTCCTCAAGGGGAAAAGTGGAGTCAATCAAGACTTTGATTTTTCTAGAAGAAAGTAGAGGCCAGACATGAGTTTTCAACTTAATCGCAATAGCGCCTTTTTGATCAATAGTTCTTGGCCTGAGGGTCGATCCAGTGATAGTCAGGCGGTTCACCATCATCGGCAGTAGATTCAATTCATTGACAGGACTGCGCTGAAAAGCAATTTGCACCAATCGACCCTCTAACGAGAGGCAGTTGATGTTTTTCTGAACATAGTCACCACCAACCATGTCTAGAATGATATCGATTCCTCTACCACTTGTTTGTTCCGCAATGACAGCTTCGAAGTTTTCGTTTTTGTAATTGATCAAATGGGTTGCTCCTAAATCCTTACAAGCATTTAGTTTTTCTTCGCTACTCGCTGTGACAAAGATTTCTTTTGCCCCAAACTCCCTCACTAACTGAATTGCTGTGGTTCCAATTCCACTGGAACCTCCATGAATAAGAATTGAGTCTCCAGCCTTGAACTTTCCGCGTTGGAAGACATTGGTCCAGACAGTGAAAAAGGTCTCAGGAATCCCCCCTGCTTCAAGCATTGTAATTCCATCGGGAAAGGGGAGAGTTTGTGGTGATGGTGCTAAACAATACTCCGCATAACCGCCACCAGAGACCAAAGCACATACATGATCTCCAATTTTGTACTCAGATACTCCGGAGCCCATTTCCATGACTGTTCCGGATACCTCAAGGCCAGGTATTATTGAGGCACCTGGAGGCGGAGCATATTTCCCTTCCCGTTGCATAACATCAGGACGGTTAATTCCTGCTGACCCAACTTTTATTAACACTTCACCTTCTTCTGGTGAGGGAATTTCTTGTTGTTGGGGGACCAGTACCTCCGGGCCACCAACACCCTTGAGGTCAATAAACTTCATAATTGACTTGTTGTTCATTTTTTTCTCCAATTAAATGATCGTAATTTTTTCATAAATTGTCTGCGAATTACAAGCTAAGAACTGCGCAAAAAAGGTAATCACAAAAATAGTGTTCATCATGAAATCAACAAACGTAGGTATTATTGGATTGGGAGTGATTGGGAAAAGAATGGCTAAGAATATGGTGATTCATCCAAAATTCAGGGTCATTGGTGGATATGATGTCAATGAGAATAAAAGATCTGAATTCAAACATGAATGTAAAGGAATAAAGGTTGTATCCACGGCTGAAGAGCTTTTAAGCAATCCTAAACTAGATCTTCTCTATGTTGGAACACCACCGGCCTCACATGCTGAATATGTAAAGTGGGCTGTAGAAAAAAAGCTTAAAATTTTCTGCGAGAAACCCCTTGGTATTGATGAGGATCAAAGCCACGAACTCATTGAAATCGTTAAATTCAACAAAACGTTTAATGCTGTAAATTTTGTCTATGCATCTGCCCCTGCCGCTGATGCTGCCAAAGATTATATTTCTTCAGGAGAAATTGGTGACCCTGTTGGAGTGGAAATCAGCCTAACATTTAGTTGTTGGCCTAGAAAATGGCAAGCAGAAGCTACATGGCTTGGCGAAAGTTCAGAAGGAGGGTTTATGAGAGAAGTAGGCTCTCATTTTCTCTATTTGAGCTATCGACTCTTAGGAATTCCGAAATGGGTAGCGACTCCGTTGATAAGTCGTCCAAGTCCAAAATCAGCTGAAACTTTATTTCAGGGAATTTGTACTATCGATGACATACCAATTTCGATCAACGGATTTGTTGGTGGAAAGTTAAATGACATCATTGAGTGGAGGTTACGGGGAACTCGAAACAGTCTAAGGATCAAAAATTGGTATAGTTTGGAGAGACAAGGTAATGTCGATTGGGATCCACTTCTAACAGGTGACCAGTCACTTCCTCAGACAGCTTACATGGCTCAGTTGGATAGGTTGGCAGATCAATTAAATAAGGGGGAATTATTTTTACCAGATTTTTATGATGCCTTCATAATACAAAAATTGGTCGAAGATGGTCTTCGCAATTCCAAAGAACTGAGGAAGTGATGAAACATCTTCAAATCACTCCTTGTTATTATTAAGGGAAATAATTTATGGAAATAGAAGGGAAAGTTATCATTATTACGGGCGGGGCTGCAGGTATCGGAGCCGGTTTGGCTGAACGTTTTCATCAAGATGGGGCAAAACACATCGTGGTTGCTGATCTGGATGAAAAAAAAGTCAAACAAGTCGCTCAACGTGTAGGAGGAAAAGGGGTTTGTCTGGATGTTAGCGATGAAGTTTCAATCAAGGCATTGGTGGCTGAGGTAGAACAAGAACAGGGTCGGATCGATTTATTTGTGTCCAATGCAGGTTATGTCAGTTTTGAAGGTTTAGAAGGAGATATTGAAGCGCTGGACCGCATGTGGGGGGTCCACGTCAAAGCTCATGTTTACGCGGCCCGTGCCGTCCTACCGGGAATGATTGCGAGAGGCGAAGGTTATCTCATCAACACCGCTTCCGCGGCAGGATTGCTCATTCAAATTGGGTCGATGCACTATAGTGTGACCAAAGCAGCTGCAGTCGGCTTAGCAGAATGGTTGCAAATTACCCATGCTAACCAGGGGATCAGGGTCTCCGTGCTTTGTCCGCAAGAAGTGGCCACTGATATCGACAAGAACATGTACAAAAGCGAAGGTTCAGTAGCTGCTGGTGCGAAAATGGCTGCGGGAGACGGTGTGCTCAGTTCTGCCGAGGTGGCAGAGGCTGTTGTCGAAGCCTTAAGAGAAGAACGATTTTTAGTGTTACCTCACCCTGAAGTAGCAGAGTATGTGAAAAGGAAAGGGATTGATCGGGATCGGTGGTTGAAAGGCATGCGGCGTTTTCAGGATAAGCTTTATGAGGGTAAAGTCCCTCCTGGTGAGTGGCTAGTTTCTAAATAGTTGTATGCAGGAAACTATAAAAGTAGAAACTGAAGATTATTCCTACCCACAATCCATTAAACAGAAATGCGATGACCGACTTAACCAATACTCTTGAAATCAGTTACGAAGACACTCTTCCTCAGGTGACGGATCCCGGAATCGATTTTACCGTCGTTGAAGAAGAAATCAATGGAGTACGTTAACCCGAGCAACGATCAAAACCATCAATCAAAGAAAAGGAGTGACTATGGCAACTTTTAATGCGATCACCGCATTGCCAAACAATGCGCCAGGGCCATGGGGCGATGATGTTCTGATCAGTTACGATCTACGGGATGTTCTGCTCTATGCCGTCGGTATCGGTATTCTGGATCTCGGTTTCATTTACGAAGGACATCCCCAATTTTGCGTTTTTCCCACCTTCCCAATTCGCTGGGGTGGTGCTGGCACCCCCATCGATCAAAAGCTGGTCCCTCCGTCCCCGGGGCCACTCAACATCGATGCCGAACGTTACCTGGAATTGGTGAAACCCCTTCCAGTGGGAGGCGAGGTCAAGGTCAGATCCCGCCTGATTGGCGTACACCCAAAAGGTCGCGGCAACGGCTTAGTGGAGACAGAGAGTCTTGTCACGGATGCAGACGGCGACACCTGTATCAAAATGGTTAACTGTTCATTCCGCCGCGGTGTAGAAGTGCTGGGAGATATCGAACCCTTCACTGGTGCTGGTCAAACCTACTCTGCCAAAATTGACGTCCCAGAGAGAGCTCCGGATGTGACTTGCAGCGCTGTCATTCACGATAACCAGGCGCACATCTATCGACTCTCAGGGGACTACAATCCTTTGCATATTGACCCCGAGGCGGCTCGCTTTGGCGGTTTCGACAAACCCATACTCCATGGATTATGTACCTTCGGACACTGCGCCCAGTTGTTGCTGGCTGCACTTTGTGACAACGACGCAAAAAGGTTCAAAAAGATCAGGGTCCGTTTCTCGTCCCCAGTGTTTCTCAACGACAAGCTGGACATCAAGGCCTGGAACGATGGTCCCGGTCGCGTGCTGTTCGAAGCGGCGGTTGGAGAAAAAACCGTTGTCTCCCACGCCTACTTTGAATACGTCTAGATTGAGCCTGTCCATGATTGACTTTTTAATTTCATTGAGCGAAATGAAAGCAATACTCTAAGCAAGGTAAGTCACATCATCTCCTGTGAGTAACTCCCACTAATTCTTCACAGTCAGACAATCAACACAAAAATTAAGTTTATTTTACGAAAATTATGATAGTATAAGCTTCCTTAATTCAATATTTAATCAATGTATCAAATGCAAAATCTCCTAAAACTTCATCTAATATTATTCTCTCTACTGGTATTCCTATTTGGATGTAGTTCTTCAGATTTGTCTGAGAAGGAAGAAAAGGCTTCAGAAGAAAATTTTGACTTAAGTGCTGCAGAAGTGGATTACATTAATATCAGTTCATCAAATAATAGCAGCAAAAAAAACTATACGAAGAATATTTTAATCCCTTTGGAAAGAATTGATGGTTGTGACTATGTAGTGAAGGGTAAAATTGAATATGTTAAAGATGGAGCAGTAGTAGCAACAGTAGACTTTGGAGATGGTGAGTGTGATGACATTGCAACTAAGACAGTTGATGGTAAAACATCTACTTTTAATTTGCGTGGAAAAAAGAAATCATCCAGATATAAAAGAAATATTATAAAGCCTCTGGTAAAAATTAATGGCTGCGATTATATCGTTGAAGGTAAGATTGAATATATAAAAAATGGAGCAGTAGTAGCAACAGTAGACTTTGGAGATGGTGAGTGTGATGACATTGCAACTAAGACAGTTGATGGTGTAGACCATGAAATTAAATTAAATAAAAAAGGCAAGAAACACAAAAAAGGCAAGAAACAAAAAAATTGATTGGTGTTCGAGTTGTTTTTAAAGTTTTTTGATTTTTAACAACTCACAGGAAGGCTTTTCCCATTAAGATTGAAATTCTCAACAAAACATTTATTTCCCGCATTTGTAATAATCTAAAAAATCAGTAACACGACCTTCCTCGTGTGATTGACCTCCCCCACTAATTCTTCACAGTCGGACATCCTCCTAGTAAAATCTATAAATTCTTGTACATCAAACTTATTGATGTTATTTATTGGGTTCTCCTAATACACCAAACCGTAGTAATTTATTTTTGGGATTGAGGAAAAGATGAAGAAGGTTTTACTCATTAAATTCTTGTTATTTTTCTTCACAACTTTAAATGCCAGTATTTCATCCCAAAAGCAAGACACCCTGAAATTCATTAGGAAATATCAATAACTGAGAGGTGCCAAATGGTAAGAAACACGACAAGGCCTTCACTGAAACCCTATGGCATTCATCCAATTCACGACATTCTGAGAACTGCAGCGTCAAAGTATCCGGATAAGACAGCAATAATTGATGGAGATAGTAGTTACACTTTCTCTGGGCTCGAAAATTTTAGCTCGAAATTTTCAGGTGCTTTAAAGACATTAGGAGTCTTGCAGAGTGATCGAATTGGAATACTTGCCCCCAATTGTGCTGAATTTGTAATAGCGTTTTATGGGATAACACGATCAGGAGCAGTAGCATCCACCATAAATTCGGGGTATAGGGAAAGAGAAATTGCGCATCAAGTACAAGATAGTGGATGCCAGATATTAGTGGTGCATGAATCACTAAGTGAAATTCTTGATGAAGCCAAAAAGTTAATCAAAAATGACGTCAGATCAATCGTTATAACAACCGATAAGACCAAACAAGGATCATTCTGGCAATTATTGAGTCAGGTTGAAGCATATACAGCTACCGATATAGACCCAGAAAAAGATCTAGCAGCTCTTCCGTATTCTTCAGGTACAACAGGTCTTACCAAAGGAGTGATGCTGTCTCATTTCAACTTGGTGAGCAATGTTAAGCAGCTCATGGGCCTTTCAGGTGGTGCGTCGATGGCAGAGGATGACGTTATACTTGTACACCTCCCTTTGTTTCATATATACGGCATGAATGTCCTGATGAATCCATGCATTGCCGCCGGTGCAACTCAGGTCATGATGCGCCGTTTTGATATGGAAGAATTTCTCTCTATCATCGAAAATCACAGGATAACAAAACTTTTCACGGTACCACCGGTAGGACTAGGTCTGAGTCAGTATCCTGGGGTAGCATCAAGGGATCTGTCATGCCTCAAGTTTGCCATGTTTGGAGCAGCCCCCCTTTCTTCAAAATTACAGGTAAAAATATCTGAAGTCTTAAATTGCCCTGTTATTCAAGGATATGGTATGACTGAGTTATCTCCGGTGACGAATATAGATTTCATGGAACCTAATCTATTTAAAGCTGGTTCCATTGGGCCGGCCTTGGCAGATACCGAGGAGAAAATAGTAGATACTGAAGATCCAACCAAGGAATTAAAACCTGGAGAGATCGGAGAGCTAGTAGTCAGGGGGCCTCAGGTAATGAAAGGCTATCTCAATAACCCTGAAGCCACAGAGGAAACGATTACCTCTGATGGATGGTTTCATACTGGCGATATAGGCAAGATGGATGAAGAAGGCTACGTCTGGATTCTTGACAGGAAAAAAGAATTAATAAAGTACAAAGGTTTTCAGGTTCCTCCTGCCGAACTAGAAGGACTATTGATAGAACACCCAGAAATATCTGACGCAGCCGTGATCGGGAAACCAGATGAAGAATCTGGAGAAATACCAAAGGCCTTTGTGGTGAAGTCTGCGGGAAGTAATATCTCTGAAGATGAAATTATGTCATTTGTTTCATCAAAGGTATCCACATTCAAGCACGTCAGGGAAGTAGAATTCGTCGAAGTGATCCCTAAGAACCCGTCTGGTAAGATCTTGCGAAGACTGCTAAAAGATCAACAAGAGTAATCGATCAGCTAAAACTTAGTGCCATAGTTGTTACAACTGTAGAAAGATAATCAACGGCGAGAAAATTTGGATTTCCGGTGCCGGTGACCCCAGATGCAAAATCCTAATTTGTATGGTGGTGGCCCGACTCGAATTGCTCAAATATTAAAATTAAGAAGCAGGAGGAAAAATGAAAGAAGCTGTAATCGTATCGACTGCAAGAACACCTATTGGAAAAGCCTATCGCGGCGCGTTCAATAACACCGAATCACCCACCATGGGTGGACACGCGATTCGTGAGGCTGTCAAGAGGGCTGGGATTGAACCTGAGGAGGTCGATGATGTTATCATGGGGTGTGCTGTTCAACAGGGCACCTCTGGATTCAATATCGGGAGAACTGCGGGCATTGTCGCCGGTTTGCCGATCACTGTGTCAGGAATGAGCATCGACCGTCAATGCTCTTCCGGGATGATGGCCATTGCTACAGCGGCAAAACAAATTATCCATGATGGGATGCCAATTGTAGTGGGAGCCGGTCTAGAGTCGATCAGTTTGGTGCAAAATGAACATCAAAACCAATATAGAGCAACAGACCCAAACGTACTGAAAATCGCCGGTGCAGCCTACATGCCGATGATTGACACTGCGGAGGTTGTTGCCAAACGATACAATATCAGCCGAGAGGTACAGGACGAGTATGCACTGCAAAGTCAGCAGAGAACTGCTGCGGGACAGGAGAATGGTAAATTTGATGATGAAATTGTCCCGATGCCTTCTACAAAAGTCATTTTCAATCAGGAAAATGAAAACACTGTCCAGGAAGATGTTTTGCTGGAAAAAGACGAAGGCAATCGACCTAGCACCACCCTGGAAGGACTAGAAGGCTTAAAACCTGTCAGAGAGGGAGGAGTGATTACGGCCGGGAATGCCAGCCAATTGTCCGATGGGGCTTCTGCTTGCGTTTTAATGGATAGCAAACTGGCAGAACAAAAAGGTTTGAACCCACTTGGTGCTTATCGAGGCATGGCGGCTGCTGGATGTGAACCAGATGAGATGGGGATCGGGCCTGTTTTTGCTGTGCCGAAATTGTTACAAAATTCCGGTTTGAAAATGGATCAGATTGACCTTTGGGAATTAAACGAAGCTTTTGCGGTGCAGGCGATTTACTGCCGAGATAAACTGGGCATTCCCAATGAAATTTTCAATGTCAATGGGGGTTCGATTTCCATTGGCCACCCCTATGGGATGAGTGGTGCGAGAATGGTAGGACATGCGTTGATTGAAGGAAAAAGGCGAGGTGCGAAGTATGTCGTTTGTACCATGTGTATCGGTGGTGGAATGGGTGCTGCCGGACTTTTTGAAGTGTATTAAATCTTTTTTAAAATTAGATGAATAAGCTATGAAAGATGCACCAGAAATCACTACGGTTCGGAGTGCACACCGTATAGACGAATCTGCTCTGGAAGCCTATCTTCATTCACTGAGTGCGGAATTCTCAGGTTCTCCTAAAATCCTATTATGAAGGAACTAACCCAATCCGTATCTTTTGAGGTGGATGGAGACATCGGAGTAATCATTATTAACAATCCACCTGTAAATGCATTGAGTTACCATGTCCGGCAAGGAATTTTTGATGGAATTAAAGAAGCAGAAGCAAACGATGAGGTAAAATCAATCGTTATGCACTGTGAAGGCAGAACATTCATGGCAGGGGCTGATATTTCTGAATTTGGTAAACCTCCCATTCCAGGTGCTCCACACTTGCGGGAAGCGATTGATGCCATCGAAGCCTGTTCCAAACCGGTGGTTGCGGCTATTCATGGTACTGCATTAGGAGGAGGATTGGAAACTGCTATGGGAGCCCACTATCGGGTGGCGAACGCGACCGCCAGATTAGGGCAGCCTGAGGTACATTTGGGGATACCTCCAGGAGATGGTGGAACGGTACGTTTGCCTCGGGTAGTGGGTGTACAAAAGGCTTTGGAGATGAATGTGTCTGGAAATCCTATTTCTGCGAAAGAAGCCCATTCCTATGGATTAGTGGATGAAATAGTCGAAGGAGACCTTAAAGAGGGTGCTATTGCATTTGCAAGGAAAGTTGTTGCAGAAGGGCGTCCCTTGGTCAAGATTCGGGATAAGAATGAAAAGCTGGAAGAAGCGAAAAATGACCCGGATTTGTTCAACAATTTCAGAAAATCCATTGCCAGAAAGAGTAGAGGGTTCAAAGCGCCAGAAGCCATTATTCGGTGTGTTGAAGGTGCGGTGAATTTACCATTTGACGAAGCGATGAAGAATGAACAGAGAATCTTTAAAGAATGCCACGACAGCCCTGAATCTGAAGCCCAACGATACTTCTTTTTTATTGAGAGGCTGGCAAACAAAATTCCTGATATCCCTAAAGATTCCACCACTCGTCAAATCGAAAAAGTGGGTATTCTGGGTGCCGGCACAATGGGTGGCGGTATTGCCATGAATTTCCTCAATGCAGGAATTCCGGTGAAAATGGTGGAGATCAAACAGGAAGCCTTGGACCGAGGTGTAGGGATCATTCGAAAAAACTATCAAAATACTGCAAATAAAGGCCGTATAACCGAGCAAGATGTGGAAGATCGCATGGCCCTGCTCGAAGGTCACTTGGACAAGAGTGTGTTCCGCGATGTGGATTTGGTCATTGAAGCTGTTTTTGAAGAGATGGAAGTCAAAAAAACGATGTTTGCAGAGTTGGACAAGATTTGCAAACCGGGAGCCATTCTGGCGTCCAACACCTCCTATCTTGATGTCAATGAAATTGCAAGTGTGACTTCACGTCCAGAAGATGTGGTTGGCACTCACTTTTTCAGCCCTGCCAATGTGATGAAACTCTTGGAAATCGTTCGCGGCAAAAAAACGTCCAAAGACATCATTGCCACGTTGATGTCTCTTTCTAAGAAAATTGGGAAAGTAGCCGTCGTGGTTGGGGTTTGTCACGGATTCGTGGGCAATCGCATGCTGGCAGCTCGTGGTGTAGAATCAGAAAGTCTGCTCTTAAAAAATGCCTTACCACAGGAAATTGATAAAGTGATTTATGAATTTGGCTTCCCAATGGGGCCTTTTGCCATGGAGGATTTGGCGGGTTTGGATCTTGGTTGGAAAGGCGACCAAACACCTGACAAAGAGACAAATATCAAACATCAGCTTTGTGCGATAAATCGCCGGGGACAAAAAACTGAGGCAGGGTTCTACGATTACCAGGAGGGGAGTCGAACACCGATTCCCAATGCGGAAGTTGAAGAAATCATCAAAAAAGTCTCGGAAGCCTCTCACATCACTCGTGAGTCGATTTCTGAAGAGGACATGCTCAAACGGATGATTTACGCCATGATCAATGAAGCGGCAAAAATTCTTGAAGAAGGAATTGCTTTGCGCCCTTCCGATATTGATGTGGTTTGGGTTTATGGGTATGGATGGCCCGTTTATCGTGGGGGTCCGACCTATTATGCCGACCAAATCGGCTTGAAGAATATTGTTGAGGATTTGGAAAAATATGCCCAAAAATATGGAGAACATCTGGCTCCGGCTCCTTTATTGAAGAAGCTGGCAGAAGAAGGCAAAGGTTTCAAAGATCTATAGTTTGGAATGAATAAACATTTACATTGAGCAATCAAGAGGAGAATATGGGAATGAAAACAGAAGATTTGAAAATCAGTGTTGAAGACAAAGTTGCTACGTTCACATTCAATCGTCCTGACAAGTTTAATGCTTTGAGTTGGAAGCTCATTCAATCAGCCAAAGACCATCTCCAAGAATTTGCGGTCGACCCCGCTGTGGGAGTGATTGTCTTGACTGGCGCAGGTCGGGCTTTTTGTGCGTGAGGGGATGTGTCTTCAATGGCAGGGCAAGACGGTGTTACGTTGACCTATGAAGAATCGATTGACAGTCAACGTTCTGACCATGAAATGCCTTGGCTCCTTCACAATATTCCAAAGGTGACTATTGCCGCGGTCAATGGGTATGCAATGGGAGCAGGGCTAGGAATTTCGCTGTGCTGTGATTTAAGACTTGCCTCTGAAAAAGCAAAGTTTGGGACGGCTTTTGCCAAAGTTGGTTTTGGTGGAGACTATGGAACAACATGGCAATTGACCCGTTTGGTGGGAGAAGCCAAAGCGAAAGAAATGTTTTTTCTAGGAGACATTGTGGACGCTCAAGAAGCCTTGCGCATTGGTTTGGCAAATCGGGTTTTCTCTGAAGAAGAATTTGCTGCAAAAGTTCAAGAAGCCGCAGCCCAGATCGCTCATGGTCCTCAAGTGAGTTACCGCTATATGAAGGAAAACATCAATCTTTCTGCCAATTCTGATTTTAAAACGATCCTCGACCGAGAAGCCCTCACTCATTTGAGATGCGGCCAAACCGAAGATCATAAAGAAGGAGTGGCCGCTTTCATGGAAAAACGACAACCGAACTTTAAAGGGCGTTAAATGATATCAAATGAAATTTGAAATTATTTTAGTTTTATGGCAGAGCTTTATCTGATACGGCACGCACAGGCGTCATTTGGTACGGCAGACTACGATCGTTTGTCTCCACTTGGCTGTCGTCAGGCCAAAGCGCTTGCAGAGTATTTTCGTGACTACGCCATCCATTTTGATGCAGTGTACAGCGGTGAGCTGGAACGGCAGCGGAAGACGGCAAACATTGTGCTCGGACTGCAGCCCGACAATGTGCACCACGAGATTGATCCGCGTCTTAACGAAATCGAAATCGACAAAGTTTTCGAGCATCTTGTGCCGCAACTGGTCGAGACCTCATCAAACCTTGAAAATTTTGTAAAGGAAGGCGAACACTCGTCAAAAGATTACCAGAAAGCACTCGAAATCGTATTCAAACACTGGGTCACGTCCGATAAAGACTATCCCAATTTACAAAGCTGGGCCGAGTATTCCGGCAATGTACATCGGGCACTGGCAGAGATCGTAGCGAATGAGGGCTCCGGCAAGAATGTGGGGGTGTTTACTTCGGGCGGAACGATCGCCACGGTCGTGGCCCATGTACTCGGCGTTACAGGAGAGCGGGTCTACAAGTTTTACGAACCGCTGTTCAATTGTTCGGTCACCAGGATTCTATATAGTGGAAACAAGATGTCGCTGTCCAGCTTTAATGATCATTTGTTCATCCAGTCGCTGGCATCGAAATCCGGTAAGGCATTATTGACCTATCGGTGACGGCTCCCAGAGTCGATTATACCGTCGTTGAAGATGGAATCAATAGAGTACGTTAACCCGAGCAACGATCGAAACAATCAATCAAAGAAAAGGAGTGACTATGGCAACCTATAATGCAATCACCGCATTGCCAGACAATGCGCCAGGGCCGTGGGGCGATGACGTTCTGATCAGTTATGATCAACGGGATATTCTGCTCTATGCCGTCGGTATCGGTATTCGGGATCTCGGTTTCATTTACGAAGGACATCCCCAATTTTGCGTTTTTCCCACCTTCCCCATTCGATGGGGTGGTGCTGGTGCTCCCATCGATCAGAAGCTGGTCCCCTCATCCCCTGGGCCACTCAACATCGATGCCGAACGTTACCTGGAATTGGTGAAACCCCTTCCAGTGGGTGGCGAGGTCAAGGTCAGATCCCGCCTGATTGGCGTCCACCCAAAAGGTCGCGGCAACGGCTTAGTGGAGACAGAGAGTCTTGTCACGGATGCAGAGGGCGACACCTGTATCAAAATGGTGAACGGTTCATTCCGCCGCGGCGTAGAAGTGCTGGGAGATATCGAAGCCTTCACGGG